>Ga0255761_10005703_pt1 | contig 10821 bp, 6 predicted proteins | sample 071ome_29_FD_179961 | JGI IMG/M metagenome (GOLD analysis project Ga0255761, IMG submission 179961) | Coastal salt marsh microbial communities from the Groves Creek Marsh, Skidaway Island, Georgia - 071407BT metaG (version 2) | ecosystem: Environmental > Aquatic > Marine > Intertidal zone > Salt... | reverse complement strand
TAGCCGCAGTTGTTGCAAATTGCAAATTGCCGATACTTATATGATAATTTAATTCCATAATTTTTTGATTTATAAAGTAAACGGTAATAAAATACTGATGTAAATTATCTATTGGAAATGAATTAAGACCATATACTAAATCTTTTAAATTATTACCATTAGAATCACCATAATTATAAAAATTATTACTCATATCAACATTACTTATATCTACCAATTCTGGATAATCATTTGCTGTTGCGGGTGCTTTAAAATGTGTTGATCTACCACAACCATAACCGGGTGTAATTCTATTTTTACTAGCATCTAAACCACTACCGTCACCAATAAAAGTATTGCCGTCAGGACTATAATATGAAAAAATTAATACTTTTGGTGTTGTTGCATCTATAGTTGTATTATAAGTAACTTTTTGATTAAATGTAACTTTCTTAGTAGCTGGATCATAACTATCTACTCTAATAGATCTAGGATCAGTTGTTGTATTAAATTTTTTAAATCGTATTTTTGGTAAATTTACATCAAATTGACAGAACATATGCAGTGGATCGTAGCTTCCATTTGTAAGTGTCGCTTCTTCAAAAGTAATGATACTTCCATCAGGACTTGTTGTTCCATTTAATATAGTAAATTCTGAAATTACAATCTTACCTAATTTACTATTACTTACATCTGATGCAAAAGATGATTCATTAAAATTTTCCGGTCTAACTACAAAATAAGCTAATTCTGTAGGTATTTTAGTACCACATTTAAATTCGGGATGTGAAACTGTATATCCACTATTTGGATCTCCATTAATAGTTGGAAATTTTCCATTATATTTTTTTCTAACATAATTACCAGCATCCCAGGTTATCCATGCCTGATCGTTTAGAGTAATATCCGAATTTACAGTAATTTCAATTCCATTGGTTGGTTTATTTTCATTTTTATTTCTTACTGCAAGAGGTATTATATGATCCAAAATTAAAGAACAACCAATTCTACTAACTACTCCAGAAATATCTTTTGCAACATTAAATGACTCAGGAGTTTTAGTATTATATTTTAATCCAAAATCTACAGGTCCATTTATGGCATTTAATGGATATGGTTGTACTTGATATCCATATCCTGTTACATTAGTAGATGCACTGCATGATGGCACTACAATTGTATCTTTAGCAGTATTCGTCATAACTATTGGAGGCAATAATGGTAAGTAATCTCCAATTAAAATCATAAAATTCTTAAAATTATTGTCGGAATCAACAATAAAATTTTCCAATCCTTTAAAATAATTTGAATTAAACTCTCTAATAATATACCATTTTATTTGTGTTACTTTATCACTTAAAGTAACTGCCGCATTTATATCTGATCTAGCTTTTAAAATTTGCGACAAAATGTTTGAATCATCTATAAATTTACCTAGTAAAAAAGAAGAATTTCCATATGTTGTTAAGTAAAGCTGAGGCATAACTTTACTATAAATTGGTGGCGTCGGTGTTGGTGTCGGCGTTGGCGTTGGTGGTGGAGGCGTTGGCGTTGATGGTATTTTCCCACTTCTTACTGTAACTGTTTTAACTGGAGGACTGCAAGTTGTTACAAGAGGATTAAATTGTAAATCTTCCATTATTACTCCTTTTGATCCAAATGTTCCCGCAAAATAATATGCATCTGTACTTATATTTTTTAATTTATTTGAGAATGTTTTACTTGTTCCATTATATATAAAATTTACTGGAACTTCTCCATTAACTACTTCACCTAATTCGATTGCAAATTCAGGAAGATTATTTGGATCACTAATAGGTATTGTAATATTTTGATCTGGAGTTATTGTATCTCCGATCATATTATACATCCATATGTCATATTTTATTGGTGGTACTGGATTATATGTTATTGAAACTGCTACCTGTAAAAATAATCTTTTATCAACTCCTACATTAGATGTAACCGAACCATCTATTTCTTTTACTTTAGTAGCACGTTTATCATATCCACTATCTACCATACCAACCCATACTGTATTAAAATACGGATTACTTATTATATTATCTCCTGCACTTTCATCAGCACTGGTTAAATTATATTTATTAACTTTAAATATGTATTGTACGGTTCTTCCATGTGTTATTGAATCCAACATTTCAGGATCTGTGTTAAATTGCTTGTTAAAATCTTTATAATAATCATCACCAGGAGAAGAAGGTGCATAAGGTAAATGTATACTATCATCACTATCAATAACTCTAAATGTATTAGTATTAATAAAATCAAGATAATAAGGATTTCCTAATTTACTAGCATCAATATTTGTTATCTGATTATCAAAAACACCTGTAATTTCCACATCATAATCTGTATTTTGTAACATTCCACTGTACTCATAACACGGAGCAGTGCAATCTTTTAAAAATTCTAAAATATCCACTTTACTACTTTTTGATACAACAGATATGTCTTTTGTTAGTAAACTTGTTGGATATGTGTTTTTAGGTGAACGATATAATTTAACACTATATTTTGTAAGCATATTTAGGTAATAAGGAGTTAAATTACTATCATCAATTTGAACTTTTAAACCATATGCATCAGATCCAGGTTTTGGTGCATTGATTGTTGTTGTTGTAATTGGACCTATAAAATTATTTACATTACATGGAGAACCACCACTAGTGGCGCTTATTTGGGCTGAAATTATACCTTTAACATTTGAATTTGATACCGGTACTGCTTCATAAGTTAAAGTATATGTTGTATTTTGTAATAGATTAGGTGCTAGAAGCTCTTGTGTTACAATAATTTGATTAGGTAAATATCCACTACTATCAGTATAATTATATATTGTATTTCCACTTACATCTTTTAATGTTATAACATAGTATTGCGTACAATTATTATTTTTAATAGAGTCTGTATTCCAATATATACCAATTCCAAATGATTGTGGATTATTTTCTTTTGGATTGATTGGTTTAGTTGTTATAACACCAATCCAATCAGTTTCAGGTGTTTTACTTAGTTTACCACATGGATTAGGTGGTGGTGGTGGGGGTGGTGGAGTATTATCTTTACCTGTTTTTATTTTTATTCTAGCTGTTGGCGAGGGTTTACAATTTGTATTTGTTCCTCGTTTAACAATCGCCGTGATAATTAAATCATATGTGGTATTTTGCGAAATATCTTTAGAGAAAAATATATTATTATTAGATGTGCTAGTAGAATATTTTGATGAATAAAGAAATACTGAAAAATCCTTATCTGTATTCATTATTTTTCCAGTATTATTATTATCTACTGGGTCGCCGGTTGATTGTGTTAAATCAATTGGTGTTGATGTATTTTCTTTAAAAATCTGAAACGTCCAATGATCTATACAATTTGCGTATCGTAAATGATTTTTAAAATAATCAGCTGTTGAGAAAAATTTTGCTCCCCAACCATGACTTTTATCATCTTTAATGTAATTTATTGGTTGTGTATTTATAGTACCATACCAGAATACAGGATCATCATTGTTACACGGAGTTAATGTGCTACAAGTTGATTGTGGGTGAGGATTACTAGGAGCAACTCCCGTTGGAAAATTAATAGTTGCGGTACCAACGCCACAACAACAGTGGTTGATAACTTCTGCTGTATAATTTGTATTATACTGTAGTGATGCTTTACAAGTATATGAATTATTATTTACAGTTGGATATCCTATCTCCAATGGTGTTTTAATACCCTTTTTCATTATTCTAATCTCAAGAAATTCTACATTTAAGTAATTATACTTTTCATTAGTACCTATTTCATCCCATACTGCTGGTCGTACCCATGTAAATTTTACCTTACAAAAGCTTTGATCGTATGTTATATCACCACTTTCTTTATTCACTCTTTTGATTGGATCAACATGACTATCTAATTCCAAAACATGGTTGCAATGAGCTGCGGGAGGAGGAACATATGGTTCTGGTAATTTGGAACATTTATAATTACATCTGCGACGAGGATGATTGATATGTCCTACACCACCAGCAGCAGCTTGAGTAACAGGCGCTGGTTCCAATAGAACTGTACCTGGTTCATTTGTATTATAACAATGTGTTTCAATTGCTTCTTTTGAAGCAGTATTTGGATCTATACCATGATCGCATCTATAATCACTATTGTAACCTTTTACTTTAAAAGTAGTATGAACTCGTCGTTTAATAGCGCGTCGTGCCATTCGTGATAAATCTACACGATTTGCATCACCTTGTAACTTAATACCAGTCTGTCTGTTAAATCTACCCATACGTGCTTCTATAACTCTTTTTGGAACACCGCTCATTTTAGGTATATATATAAGAAAATATTAACTAAAGTTTTAAATAGTTAATATTTTAACTAATTTGAGGTACTCCATTTGAGGTAATAGATGGATATTCTGACGTATTAGCAATACTATCTAGTGGAGTTGTATTTATTTTTGTTGTATCATCAGTTAAATACAACTTAATTCTATATTTTCTATTTGATATTAGATTGTTTGTGTTATCAATATCAATATAATAGTTAATTGAATCATCTTTCACTAAAGGAACTGATTGACTTAATGATGTATTTTTAATTTTTGATATATTTCTTACAATACTAGTTTCACCTACTGAATATATGGTTATCTCAGGTTTGATAATATCTGACTCTACATTGGAGTAGTGTAATTTTACTGGATAGTTTCCATTATAAATAGATTCTCCTTTAATTTTAATAACTTTTGCTGTATTCCATGTTGTAAATTTTCCAGATGCTTCTTGATTTGTGTAATTACTACTTATATCAAAAATATATTCTTGTGAAAAAAATTCCTCAGTTAAATTCTTAACATGGATATATTTAACAGAATCTGTTATTTCTTGTGTATCAACAAATATACTCCATTTCATTAATGAATCAGGTCCATTAATTGTAATTGATGAATCATTCCAAGTGGCGAGTGCTTTAAATTTAAAAACAACCTTACTAGTATTTTTAGGAGGTAAAAAACTGATTGATGAACCATTTATTTCTGTAGATGTTCCAATAGGTATTGTTTGTGATGCAGTTATATTACTTAAATATCGTTCTTCTCTTAAAATTTTTGATGGATACTCTGTTGGATCTACTCTATTTGTTGGTAATGTGACATTTCCTAGTGCGGTTATTTCTACTTTAGGTTTTATAACTGTCTGAGTATGATTAGTAAAGAATATTTTTACAGGGTACTCACTAAATACTGAATATCCCTTTATTGCTATAGTTTTTCCAGAAGACCATGATGCATCGTTTTCAATAGAAAATGTATATTTCATTTCATGATCTTCTTCAATTAAATTTCCTACTCTTACACTTCTTTTAGTTCTAGTAATTTCTGTATTATCTATGTAAATAGACCATATCAATAGTGAATCATGACCGTTAATGGTTACATTAGTATCATTCCATGTCATTTTCGCTATAAAAGAAAAATTAATAAATTTGGTATTAGTAGGAGGTGTATAACTTGTACTATAAAGTGTTGTTAAATTTGTTGATACTGATATTGCAGATGTTATGTTACCAATATATGCTAATTTTTCAATTACTTTTGATTTTGTATTATCAACTTCTTCTGTAGAATTATTTGTACCTAATGAGATTAAACTTAAAACTGGTTCTATTACAGAAGTAGAAACATTAGAATAATGCAATGTTGCTGTATAATTAGAATTAATAATTTCCCCTTTTAATTCTATTGTTTTTCCGTTTGTGCTCCATACTGTATCAGAAATATCAATAATCTTTTCATATGTGTGAAAAATTTCAACTAAATTTTCTAAACGAACATATTCTGGATCACCATATAAGGAATTATTAATATATACTGTTAGTTTTATTAATGAATCGTCACCAAATATTGTTGTAGTTGTATTCCATGTTAGTTGAAATGCAAATTTATATAAAATTTTTGTAGTATATTCAGGAACAGTATATGTAATTGAACTGCCATTTATTTGTGTTGCAGTGGTTGTTAGTTGTTGATAAGAAGTAACATTTTGTAGAGTAATAGTGTTTCCATTATTTACATCTATTGTAGATCCATCACAAATATGATTTATTTTTTCAAGAACTTGATTATCTATAATTAAATCATGTATATCTAATCTGCTAGATTGGTGATGTTTTATTTGCTCTAATATTCTTTTTGTAAAATTTGTGTAATCGGGTGTTGTTGTTGTGTTTATCATGCCATTTCCACTATTATCTGCTTGTGAAAATTTCGTTTCTATTCCTATTTTACTATTCCATCCAAAAACTTCTATTTTATTTTTCATATCAATAATATTATTATAAAGACCTATTGATGTAGCATTTCCTAATAGTTGTTGTCCTAAATAGTATATATAATCATGTTTTAGTAAATTAGATTTTGAATTTGTTGATGTATATATAATCCCTTCCGAATCAGAAACATCCATCATAGCATGCACTGGATTAATTTCAGGAAATGATGATGAATTTAGATAATATGTTATATCTGATGATGTTGAGGTTAATGCATTTGAAGATAATTTATTATCAGAAAAATCTGTTGTTGAAAATTTAAATACATCACGAATATCATTTATTGATATATACATTACAGCTGTTGCATCATAATTATTACAGCTTATATCGTTGCATAATTCGAAATTCATTGAACTCATTTTATATTTAAAATATATTGTTATTTAAAAAAATCAGTAATTTTAAATTTTTTAAAATGTGAAAATTAAGTATTTAAATTGTGTAAATTATAAAAAATATATTTAATTTTTCATAATTTTATGCCCTACGCAGGATTCGAACCTGCAACCCCCTGCTTAGAAGGCAGATGCGCTAACCATTGCGCCAGTAAGGCTCATTAACCTGTATTTGCTGGTTTCATTTTGAAAACGCGCTCTACCAACTGAGCTACCGAGAATTACTCGAGCAGGGCTCGAACCTGCGACCACGTGCTTAAAGTGCAATTCAGTATTTGCTGTTAGAAACCAAAACCCTTTTTAAAAAGGTTTCGCCGTGAGCAGGATTTGAACCTGCGCGGGCTGAGCCCAAACGATTTCAAGTCGTTCTCCTTAACCACTCGGACATCACGGCATTTCATATTTTCATAATATATTATATAAATGTTTAAACATCCAACTGATGTATGTATGACTTACTTAGAACATATGAGATTATCATTAGAATTAAGCTCTCTTTTTTTTGTTGCATCATTTAAATCTTTAATACATGCATTTATTCCTGATATTTATATCACATCATCTACTGATACTGTTTATTTAGCAAAACAAAAAATGTCTAAAGCTAGTTGTAGATGAATATAAGCCACCATTGGGGATTGAACCCAAGACCTACAGCTTACAAGACTGTCGCTCTACCACTGAGCTATAGCGGCAAAATTACAATAAGGTCCCACCGGGACTTGAACCCGGGTTACCAGATTCAAAGTCTGGGGTGCTAACCAACTACACTATGAGACCGAACTTTTGAATTTCTTAAAAAATTTGCTACCAGTGGGATTCGAACCCACGCGTACGAGTACATCCGAGCTTAAGTCGGACCCCTTAGACCTGCTCGGGCATAGTAGCGTTTATATAATTTGTTATGAGAATTTGCATTCTCTTATTTAGATCTAATTCCGGACAACCTGATTCGAACAAGTGACCAATCGATCTACAGTCGATCGCTCTACCAACTGAGCTATATCCGGTAGAACTTACTCTAAAAATATTACTGGAAGCAATGCAGTTTTCCTAGGATACCAATCCCACTAATTAAAGTGCTGCCGCAGGAATCGAACCTGCATCCGGTCTTTAAATGAGAAAAAAATTAGCTGTAAGCTTCCATACTAATGCTCGTGCGGGGGCTCGAACCCCGGACCCTGGGCTCATAAGACCCATGCTCTACCGACTGAGCTACACGAGCATTATATTCTTATTCACAATCTAATATAGACCGATGTGTTTATATTATTTTTATCGTAATAAATTAAAATCAAAAATACTTATAAAGTATGGAAAATAATTTAACAACAAATTTAAATCGTATTGATAATTACTCTGAATGCATAATATGTTTTGATAAAGTAGAAAGAAACATATGTACTAGTTGTAAGTTATGCGGAATATCATGCCATAATAATTGTTGGAACGAATGGATTAAAAAAAGCAAAAAAAATAATTGTATTCATTGCGGTCAAAAAAATTGTATTGAAATTAAAAAAGAAAGTTGGTTTTGGAATCTTATTTTTTGTTTTTTCCCCTTTTTAACCAAAAAAAATAAATCTATTTAATAATTATAAATGTCTACACAAGAACAAAAAAAATTACTTGTTGAAACAAAAAATAATAATTTAGAAGATGATGATGATACTGAAAAAATATGGCATTCACAGCAAGAAGCTATTTTAAAAAAGTGGAGTGAAATTGGGAGTTCATACAGATATATGCATGATAGAGCATTTAGTAAATATTCGCGTCAAAATTTCAGACTAGCTCTCCCTGTTATTATAATCTCAACTATTACGGGAACGGCTAATTTCGCACAAGGATCTTTCCCTTCTGCATGGCAGCCATATGTTCCACTAGGAATTGGATTTTTAAATTTGTCTGCTGGTCTTATAACAACTGTAGCTCAGTTTCTCAGAGTTAGTGAACTTCTTGAAGGTCATAGAGCCGCATCAATTGCATATTCTAAATTTTCAAGAAATATTTCTGTAGAATTATCTCTTCCTCGAGAAGATAGAAGTACAGGGGGAACTGAATTTGTTAATACATGTCGCAATGAATTAGATAGACTTATAGAGCAAAGTCCAAATATTCCCACAGAACTTATTAAAGAATTTGGAGATAAATTTAAAGATACTACATTTATGAAACCTGAAATACTCAATATTACATCTGTTGAAATTTATAGAGATGATAAAAAAGAAAAAGCAAAAAGAAGATTACAAGAATTAAAACAAGCTGAAGAAATACGAAATACCCTTCTTAAAGAGGAAGCTATAAGAAGAAAAAGCATTTTAAGTGAATATATGGCAGAACAAAAAATGCAAGAGGAAAAAATTAAAAGAGAAGTTCAATTGAAAAAAAAAGCTAAAAAAGAAGGTGTCTCTGTAGCTACAGTACAGAACAAAATGAAAAAATTATTGGATAGATTACACAATAATGATTTAAATAATGATATTACTACTCCTAGTAGCTCCGATTCGAGTGAGGAAAATATAAATAATGTAATAAATACAAATAATGTTAATGTTGTTATAGATGAAAATATAGAACATGTCGTTCAAATTGAAAATGATACGGATGTCGATAATGCATTAATGAATAGAACAAGGATTCCAACACCAGATCTATTATTCGATTCTTCTAATAATGAAATTGCATAGATATTGCAAATATTATAAATAGTATAAACATTAAAATAAGAGTTGGACCATCAGATTGCTGTCTAATTTCCATCAATTCATTTATTTCTAGATTATTATTTTCTATTTCAATAAGAGCGGAAAGCATAATTGGATTCATCGTGTTTTAATAGTTCGTCTGTGATTATAATACTTATTAATAAGTAATTATTATAATCAATTTTATAAAAAATTGAATTGTCTTAAATTTAAGTATTTAAAGTATAACAAGTACAATGGTATATATCTATGTTCTTAAACTTACAAACAATAAATATTATGTTGGTAAAACAGAAAATCCAGATTTGAGACTTAAAGCACATATTGATAATTCAGGTTCTACATGGACTAAAAAATATAAACCAATTAAAATTATTGAATTATTTGAAGGTGATAAGTATGATGAGGATAAATACGTTCAAAAATATATGGATAAATATGGAATTGAAAATGTGCGAGGAGGATCGTACTCTAATATTAAACTTAATTCAACACAAAAATCTGCTCTTAAACATATCATGAAATCAAATAATGATAAGTGTTTTAAATGTAATATGAAAGGTCATTTTGCGTCTAATTGTTATTATAATAAAAATTTAGAATTGTTAGCATCATCAAAAGATTATGAAAGTGCTGATGAATTAGATATATATAGTGATAGTGATGGTGATGGTGATGATGATGATGATGTTGATATGGATATCGAATGTAATGAAGAATTAGATGAAGGAATATATGATGTTGATGGAGAAATACTATATTGCGATGGTTCTGAATGGTATGAGGAAAGTCCACATTTTCCAGGTCACAGGGATGGAACTATAGGTTTAAGTAGTGGAAATTGGAGACCTATAAATAAAATTAATAATAAGAAACAGAAAAATAATAAAAAATGTTATCGTTGTGGAAGAGAAGGTCATTATGTTAATTCGTGCTATGCTAAAAAACATGTTAAAGGTTATTATCTTTAATAAATCTTGTGAAAAATTTAATCAAAATAACTCTTTACCTTTACTCAAAACATTTAAAATCTTAGTCCATAAAGCTTTTTTTCTTCCTACTTTTACCTCTTTATCAAACTGTTTAAAAACAGATTCTTTGCAGAAATGTCCTCTTCTACTAAGTGTTTTATTATTAATTGTCTTATTAGGATCTTCTATTCCAAATAAAAAATTTATAAAATTAAATTTATCTTTTAGTTCACTCTTTTTTTTTAAAATTTCAATTATAAATCTAACTATAAATGCTATTGTTGTAATAAAAACAGTCGCTAATTCTATATTTTCATAGAACTTCTCATTCTCTTTTTCACTAGATCCATATGTATTTTTATTTAAATCTCTCCAATATATTCTATTAATATCAAAAATAAAAATTAAAATTGCCGATAA
>Ga0255761_10005698_pt1 | contig 10826 bp, 10 predicted proteins | sample 071ome_29_FD_179961 | JGI IMG/M metagenome (GOLD analysis project Ga0255761, IMG submission 179961) | Coastal salt marsh microbial communities from the Groves Creek Marsh, Skidaway Island, Georgia - 071407BT metaG (version 2) | ecosystem: Environmental > Aquatic > Marine > Intertidal zone >... | reverse complement strand
TTTCCTTGTTAAACAAAAATACAACTCATAGGTTAAGAATCAAAGTTTAAAAAAAACTTTGGCGTTAATTATGAAAAAGTCTTACACTCGTCAAGAAACTAAATTAAATAATCGCCATGATAATTTTTGAAAATGTGAACAAAGCTTTAAGCGATTCTCTAAAAAGTAAGCAAAGTGAAAGAGTGCTCACTTTAAGGGCAATAGTATCAGCAAAAAAAGATAAGGAAATCGAGAAAAGAACTCAGGATAATAAACAAGTTACAGACGAAGATATGATTTCTATTTTAAACAAAATGCTAAAACAAAGAAAAGAGTCTGTAGAAATGTATCAAAAGGCTAGCAGACAAGATTTGGTTGATAAGGAAAATGCCGAAATAAAAATAATAGAAGAGTTTTTGCCGCAACAATTAAACCAAGAAGAAGTTGAAAAAGTTTGCCTTGAGGCAATTTCAAATATCGGTGCATCCAGTCTAAAAGATATGGGTAAAGTCATGGCTTCATTAAAAGAAAAATATTTAGGTAAAATGGACTTTTCTTTCGCTGGAAAGATATTGAAAGATAAACTCAAAGGCGAATGAAATATCCCAAGTCTTACATTGATGAAATCAGGAATAGGTTAAAAGTCTCAGATGTGGTCAGGCTAAAAGTAAATTTAAAAAAAAGAGGAAAAGAATTTATTGGTCTTTCTCCTTTCAAAAATGAAAAAACACCTTCCTTTACCGTAAATGACGAAAAAGGTTTTTATCATTGCTTTAGTACAAGTGAGCATGGAAATATTTTTGATTTTGTTATGAAACTTGAAAATATTAATTTTGGAGAAGCAGTTAAAATGTTGGCTCAGCGAGCGGGCATGCAGCCTTATCGATTTACAAAAGAAGATGAAAAAATTGAAAAAGAAAATTTAAGAATTCAAAAATTATTTGAAATCTTTTTTAATCAATGCAAGGAAGATTTATTCTCTCAGTATAAAGATAGCCATTTAAAATATTTGGTCGATAGAGGGCTTCGCCTTGAAACTATAAATTACTTTAAATTAGGTTTTTGTGAGAATAGTAAAAAAATACAGAACAAGCTTTTCGAAAACGGCTATACATCAGAAGAATTACTTAAATCTGGAATGTATTATAAAAAAGATGGTTCAGATGAGTTAGTTAATCGTTTTAAAAATAGAATTATTTTTCCAATCCAAGGATATTATAATAATTTTATAGGCTGTGGAGGTAGAACAGTTTTACCGAATGCTTTAGCAAAATATATTAATTCACCTGAAACTAATTTTTTTAAAAAAGGTTTTAATTTATATAATTTAAATAATGCAAAAAAAGAAAGTTTGAATTCAAATAATTTAATTCTCGTAGAAGGGTACATGGATGCAGTATCTTTGTTCAACAAAGGAATAAAAAATGTTGCCGCTACTCTTGGGACCGCCATGACAACATCGCAAGTAAGTTTAGCTTGGAAGAACTTTGATAAAATTATTATCTGTTTTGATGGTGATCAAAGTGGAATTGATGCTTCATATAGAGCCGCTGAAAGAATTTTAAAAATATTGAAACCTGGAAAAGATGTTTATTTTTCAAAAATTCCTAATGGACAAGACCCAGATGATTTTGTTAATCAATTTGGCAAAGAAGGTTTCGACTCTTTAATAAAGCAAAGTAAAGATTTGTCAGATATTATATTTAACCACCATGCGCTTGGAGTTAACAAATCAAAACCTTCTGATATTGCTTTATTAGAAAAAAAACTTTTTAATTTAGCTGATGAAATCGAAGACCAGACATCAAAAAAATATATAAAAAATGCATTTAAAAATAAAATTTTCGAAAAAATTATTAAGAAAAAGAATCAAAACTTTCAAAATCAAGAAGAGATAAAAAAAGCTAGCTTAAGATTGATGCTTTCCAGAGATGAAATAATAGAATTATCATTAATTAACTTGATATTAAGCTATCCTGAGTTTAGCGAAAATAAGGTTGAGGATATATCTCTCTTAGAATTTAACTTTAAAGAAAATGCTATTTTTGTATCTGAGCTAATCAATTCATTAGTGAATGAAAATATAAATACTAAAGAAGATTTAAGAAAAAAACTAATAATCAATTTTGAGCCTTTAATTAAAAAAATTGATATGTATTCAAATAACAAAAGTATTATTGCTAATCTAAATGAGGAGTCTTATTCTAATTTTTATAATGATTACGTTGATGAGTTAAATATAATTAAAAAAAATCAGCAAGTATTAAGTCTCGAGTCAGAACTGTTAAAGAATCCTAGTGAAGCCAGTTACAATCAGTACTTATCTCTAAAAAATAGCTAAAAATCTTTAAAATCTTTAAAATCTTCCATTTATTTTTTGAAAAAAAAATATAAATTCCAGCAACTATTGTGGAAAAACTAATATCAAAATCCTTCGAAAGACTTGTAGAGAAAGGCCTTAATAGAGGCTTTATAACTCATGAAGAGTTACAAAAATCTTTGGGCAAAAGAAATAGTAATGTTGAAAGTTTAGATACAGCATTAGTTCACATATTTGATCAAGCAATCACATTGGTTCAGAATAAATCTGATTTTAAAGTAAAAAAACAAGAGTCAGAAACTGCCAAGCAAACCAAAACAGTTGAAAGAAGCGATGATCCAATTCGAATGTATCTTAGAGAAATGGGTGGGGTAGAGCTTCTTTCTCGAGAAGGTGAAACGGCAATTGCAAAAAGAATAGAATCTGGTCGATATGTTATGATCAGCTCATTGTCAGAAAGTCCAATTACTGCAAAAAAAATATTTGAGTGGGAAGAAAAGCTAATTAATAATGAGATGCTTGTTAGAGATATTATTGATCTAGATACAAATTTTATTGATGATGAAAAATTAGCAAAGTCAATCAAAGAAAAAAGTAAAAAGGAAGCAAAGGAAAAAAATCCTAATATAGATACAGAGTCCGATGATAGTGGCGATGATGATGAGTTTAATATATCTCTTGCTTCATTAGAGATTGAGCTAAAACCAAAAATTTTAGAAGCTTTTAATAGAATTACAAAAAATTATAAAAAATTAATTTCATATCAAGTAGACAAGCTTGAATGTGTTTTGAAAAATCAAGCGTTTAGTGACAGCAAGAAGAAAAGCTACGAAAAAGTCAAAAAAGAAATCATGGAAGAGCTTTTAAAGCTTCAACTTAACCAAGTTACACAAGAAGACTTGGTAGCATTAAATTATGCAGAAAATAAAAAGATTCTTTCTTATGATGGTGAATTAATGAGGGCAGCAAATAAACATGGAATTTCTAGAGATGATTTTATTAAGTTTTATGTTGGCAATGAGCTTAACCCTAACTTTGAAAAGTTCTTAAGCGAAGAGAAAAGTTGGTTAGCCTTTTTTACAAAAGAAAAAAAACTTTTTTCCAACCTTAAAGATAAATTAATTGAACTTAGTAATAACATCGGAATGTCAATTTCTGATTTTAGAATTCTAGTAAATAAAATTAAAAAAGGTGAAAGAGAATCAAGGATTGCTAAAAAAGAAATGATAGAAGCCAACTTAAGGTTGGTAATTTCAATTGCAAAAAAATATACAAATAGAGGTTTGCAATTCTTAGATTTAATCCAAGAAGGTAATATTGGTTTAATGAAGGCGGTTGATAAATTTGAATATAGAAGAGGATATAAGTTTTCAACTTACGCAACTTGGTGGATTAGACAAGCTATTACAAGATCAATTGCTGACCAGGCTAGAACAATTAGAATTCCAGTTCATATGATAGAAACAATTAATAAAATTGTTAGAACTCAAAGACAGATGATGAGTGAATTTGGAAGAGAGCCTACACCAGAAGAATTGTCAAAAAAATTAGCTATGCCTTTAGAAAAAGTTAGAAAAGTTTTAAAAATAGCAAAAGAGCCAGTTTCTCTTGAAACCCCAGTTGGAGATGAAGAAGATAGTACCCTTGGTGATTTCATTGAAGATTCAAATGCATTAATACCTGTTGATGCCGCAGTTCAAACTGCATTAAAAAATACAACAACTAAAGTTTTAGCTTCTTTAACACCTAGAGAGGAAAGAGTTTTGAGAATGAGATTTGGTATTGGTATGAATACAGACCATACTTTAGAGGAAGTGGGCCAACAATTTTCTGTTACGAGAGAAAGGATCAGACAAATTGAAGCCAAGGCTCTAAGAAAATTAAAACACCCAAGTCGATCTAGACAGTTAAAAAGTTTCTTAGATAACTAAAATAATTCATTTATTTTTATTATCATTAGTGTAAAAGCAAAATATTCCGGGCCTGTAGCTCAGTTGGTTAGAGCCCCCCGCTCATAACGGGGTTGTCGGGGGTTCAAATCCCTCCGGGCCCACCATTAAAAAATGATCAAACCTTCTTTAAAAAGTTATCTATTATTATTCTTTTTGGCTGCTATATGGGGCTCAGCTTTTTTTAATTATAAAATTGTTTTAACAAGCTTTGATTATTTCTTATTAGCTGGTGGCAGGTTATTCTTTGCAACTATTTTTTTATGTTTTTTATCTTTATTTTTTTTGAAATCAGTAAATTTCAAAATCTTATTTTCTAAAAATTATTATATTTTTTTTATTATTGGTTTTATGAATTATGTTTTGCCATTTAGTTTAATCGCTTTTGGCATTGATGGAATGTCTAGCGGTCTAGCAGCACTATTGATGTCAGCAGGCCCTTTTTATGCAATTATTTTATCGCATCTATTTACTGACGATAAATTCAACAAATATAAATTAATTGGAACTATGATTGGTTTTATTAGTGTGTTCATATTATTTTATGATCAAGTTTATGTTACAAAATCTACTACTATAAAATCAGTTCTCATTGTGATGTCAGCATCTCTTAGCTATGTAGTTGGAGGTTTGATCGTACAGAAATTTAAAAGATATAATAATGAAACAATTGCCACTTTATCTATGGGTTGCGGAGCATTATTGTTATTGCCAATCTGTATATTTAAACTTACTAAATTAAATATTAATCATATAGAATTTAATAGTGTAGCTAGTTTAATTTATCTTGGAGTATTTAGTACAGCGATTGCTTTTATGATGAGGGCAAAGTTAATTTTTGAAAATGGTTTAATTTTTATGTCACAAGTATCTTTATTGATTCCGATTTTTGGTTTGTATTTTAGCTGGTTATTTTTAAATGAAAAATTTACAGCTAACATGTTAATTTCTCTGGTTATTATTTTATTTGGGTTATGGGTTTTGCAACTTGGATACAAGAAATCTAATTCTTAGATATAAATTCATTTAGATTAGCAATTAAACCGTCAAAACCTTTGCTAGCCAATATTGACCCGAACTCTTCACGCTGAGTTTTTGCTAAACTTAATCCTTCTACAACTAAATCTCTAATGACTAATTTATTATTTATATTAAAAACTCTCCAATCAATCTTTACTTCTTGATTGTCTTTTTTTGATACCATTTTTGAATTTACTAAAACATAATTATCACTAATTTTTTTTGATCCGGTCACTGTAATATTTTGGTCACTATAATTTTGTAATCTGCTTGATATATTTTTTGCGAAAAAAACTTTAAATATTTCTCTGTACTTTTTTAACTGACTTTCATTTAAATCTTTTTCTGATGCACCTAGAGAAAATCGACCTAAACCATCTACATCGACAACATCAAGCGCAATAGCTTCAATCTTCTTTTTTTTATCAACTATTTTAATATTTGAATCTAGAATAATTTTTTTTGCATTATCAGTCGTTGATTGAACAAGTTGTTCTGCTTCCTTCTCAAAAGAAAAGGTGTTTAAAGATAAAGTGATTAAGAAAATTATATTTAAAAATAGAACTTTTTTAAACATGTGTAATTATTGATTATTTGAAGTCTTTCCACTGATCTTCCTCAGAAGTTTTACCATCGTTTGTTAAATAATCTCTTCTTTGTAGGTACAGGCTTCTAACTGAAGCATAAAGGTCAACTGAATTTTTTTCTAAATTATCAAGTGTATTTAAATTTTCAGCCCTCCAGTTTGTTTTATCAAGAGCTGTCTCTCCCCAATAAGTTCCATCACCCAAATTATTTCCCAGTAACATTTCTTTATCTCCAACAGTACTAAGATAAAATGGATCCAATAGGGTGTTACCAATTTTTCCCACACTATCCCTTAAAGTTGCTGGACCAAAAACAGGAAGCATCACATAGCACCCATGTCCGACACCCCAAGCTCCCAGCGTTTGTCCATAATCTTCATTTTCATTTTTTTTCATCCCTAATTTTGTGGCTGGATCAAAAATTCCTAGAATTCCAACTGTTGTATTTACTAAAAATCTTCCCGTATCATTTATTCCCTGTTTAAATTTGCCTTGAAGAAATTGATTTGGAATTTGAACAAAATATGTAACATTATTGGTTGCATTTTTTACTCCTGTTTTGATTGGGCCAGGTAAATATGAGTAACCTTTAGCTACAGGTTTAAAAATAACTTTATCTAATCCCATATTGAAAGAAAAAAATGCTCTATTAACCGTTTCAAAACAATCTTTAGTTTTTGAGTATGATGCTGTAGATGCTGAAAGCATCACAAATATAATGCTTGAAATTTTTAAAATTTTTTTCATTTATTTATATTTTGCGAGTATATAGAGATATTTGTAGCTAAAACTAGAGTAAAAAAAGGCATTAAATGAAATTAAGTATTACAAAATTACCGAGTAAAAACTTTGATAGAGCAGAAAATAGAGTAATAAAATATGTTATAATTCATTATACAGGAATGAAAGACCAAAAATCCGCAATAAAAAGATTACAATCAAAGGTTGCAAAAGTTAGCTGTCATTATTTAATAAGTAAAAGAGGAAAAATTTTTCAACTAGTACAGGATAATGATATTGCTTGGCACGCAGGCAAATCTAAATGGAAAAATGATATAAATTTAAACTCAAAATCAATTGGTATTGAGTTGGTAAATAAAGGTTTTGAAAATTTTCCAACCAAACAAATTTTATCATTGATAGATATTTTAAGATTTTTAAAGAAAAAATATCAAATTAATCAAAGTTATGTTCTTGGCCATGAAGATATATCTCCAGGCAGAAAAATAGATCCTGGCCCAAAATTTCCATGGAAAATACTTTATAAATACAAACTTGCTAAAAAGCATTGATTTTACTTATTTTTTAACTATATAGACATTGCTAGTTGGTTGAATGGTAGCTCTATTTTAATAGAGAGGAAAGTCTGGGCTCCATAGGAAAAAGTACCAGGTAACTCCTGGCAGGAGAAATCCTAGAGATAGTGCCACAGAGAATAGACCGCCTAATCAAGGCAAGGGTGAAACGGTGAGGTAAGAGCTTACCGCCTTTTTAGTAATAAAAAGGGCATGGAAAACCTTACTTGGAGCAAGACCAAATAGGGATAGCATGATCTTTGATCAAACATCCTAAGTTCGCTATCCGGGTTGGTTGCTGGAGCTGTTTAGAAATAATCAGCCAAGATAAATTACCATTTTAAATGACAGAACCCAGCTTATAGATCAACTAGCAAAATCAATAAAAATAGAACAATATAAGAACAACTAAAAGTTGAAATATATTTGACTATTTTTATAAAACCATATATTCCCATGAAATCCCATAAGGATTAATTAATGAATAAATTTTATGTTTATTTCTACTTACGAAAACAAATTAGACAAAAAAGGAAGGGTATCTGTGCCAGCAGCTTATAGGTCTCATTTAAATTCGTTGGGTTATAACGGTGTAGTTTGTTATCCTTCATTTACAAATTCATCCATCGAATTTTGTCCAAAAGATAGACTAGAAAAAATTATTGAAACAATTGATACACTAAATCCATTTGAAGAGAACAGAGATATTTTTTCTACATCAATTTTAGCAAATAGTTTTCAATTAAATTTTGACTCCGATGGAAGAGTAACTTTGACAGAAAAATTATTGAGTCATTCTGGAATAAAAGAAAAAGTTTTATTTGTTGGTCAGGGAAAAACATTTCAAATGTGGGAACCAACAGCATTTAAAAAATTTAGCGATGATGCAAGAAAAAAAGCAAATTTAAAAAGATCAGAGCTAAAGTGGAAACAAACAAATTAAAATAAAAAAAAAGGAGAACTAACATGGCAATAAATATTACAGCACCAGAATTAAGAGAACTAAAACCTAGAATAGTAGTTTTAGGAGTTGGAGGAGCTGGAGGAAATGCAATTAATAATATGATTGAATCTGGAATCCAGGGTGTTGAATTTGTTGCTGCTAATACAGATGCTCAAGATTTAAAAAAGAATAAAGCTGATTGTAAAATTCAGTTAGGAGCCAATTTGACTAGAGGTTTAGGCGCTGGAGCAAAAGCTGATATTGGACAGGCTGCTGCAGACGAGTCAATGAATGAAATAATTAATTTACTACAAGGTGCTAATATGGTTTTTGTAACTGCTGGAATGGGTGGTGGAACTGGAACAGGTGCAGCACCAGTTATTGCAAAAGCTGCAAAAGATTTAAACATCTTAACAGTTGCAGTTGTAACAAAACCTTTTATGTTTGAAGGACCAGGTAGAATAAGAGTTGCAGAAGCAGGTTTGGAAAATCTTGCTAAAGTTGTAGACACAAGCATCATTATTCCAAATCAAAATTTATTTAAAATTGCAGATGATAAAACTACATTCCCTCAAGCATTTAGAATGGCTGATAATGTTTTAATGCATGGCGTGAGAGGAATAACAGATTTAATCGTACAGCCTGGTTTAATGAATTTAGATTTTGCTGATATTGAAACTATTATGAGTGGTATGGGCAAAGCTATGATGGGAACAGGAGAAGCTGAAGGTGAAAAAAGAGCAGAGCTTGCTTCTGAAGCCGCTATAAATAACCCTTTAATAGATGATTATACTCTTAAAGGCGCAAAAGGTTTGCTAGTAAATATTACTGGTGGAAATGATATTACTCTATTTGAAGTAGATGAAGCAGCAAATAAAATTAGAGCTGAAGTTGATCCTACGGCAGATATTTTAATCGGTTCAACTATCGATGAGTCTATGAATGGGAAAGTAAGAGTATCAATTGTTGTTACTGGATTAGGTGGCGAGGTTGTGAAAAATAAACCAACATTAAGTGTTGTACAAAATAGAAACCACGGTTATTCAAAACCAAATCTATTTAATAATATTCAGTCACCATATTCAAATTATAGTCAGCAAGCATTTGTGCAAACTGGCTATCAAGCCACTCAAACCAGTGCTCCCATGGCAAGCGCAACATCTAATCAACCAGCGCCAATTTCTGGTGCGAATGCATTGGATGTAAACACAATTTATGAAACTGAACAAAATACAACTGTTGAAGTAAATACTAACTATGAAGAGTTACAAAAAAATATTCCTTTAGATAATTCTTTAGCGGAAAATTTTGTTAACGAGGATGAAAATCTAGATGTTTTAGATACAAATCCTATTGAAGAACAATCTTTGTTGGATGTGGAAAAAAACATAAAGGAAGACCACGCGAATATAGAATCCGATGAAATTGCTCCTCAACTGTTTACCGGAGATCAAGAAATCAGTGAAGATAATCAAGAAAAATCATTATCTGATGAAATAGATACTGATTTGTCTGAAATCAATTTTGATGACAAGGATGATCTTGAGATTCCTGCCTTTTTAAGAAGACAAACAAATTAGAGAATTATGTTCAATGTCACTGGATACAATAAAACATTATCCAGTGATGTTGGATGAAGTTTCCAAATTTCTTACTGATAATAAATTAATATTAGACTGTACTTTTGGAGGAGGTGGATATTCTTCAAAAATTTTGGAAAAATTTCCAAACTCCTCAGTTATTGCTATAGACCGAGACGTAGAGATTGCTCAATTTGCTGAGAAATTAAAAAAAAAATATTTAAATCGTTTTACGTTTAAAAATATTAAATTTTCTGAATTGTATAAAATTAAAGAATTTAATAAAATTGATTATTTTATTTTTGACTTTGGTGTTTCTCATTTTCAACTTAAAGACATGAAACGAGGATTTTCCTTTAATTCTGATGATAATTTAAGTATGAGCATGGGTTTAACAAGTATAGATGCCAAGGAGCTAATAAGCAAAGTCTCAGAAAAAGATTTAAAAAATATATTAAAATTTTTTGGAGAAGAAAAGTTTGCTTCTAAAATTGCAAACAAAATTATAAATACAAGAAAAAATCAAAATATATCATCAGCAAAACAATTAGCTGAAATTATAGAAACTGTTAAATTTAAGAGAAGTAAAATCAACCCTTCTACAAAATCTTTTCAAGCTTTAAGAATGATAGTTAATCAGGAGTTATTAGAAATTTATAAATCATTAAAATTCATTATTGAAAATTGCAAAGACAACTCAAAAATTATCACTGTTACCTTTCATTCACTGGAAGATCTTCTTGTAAAAAGAATAATAAATTTTTATGGAAAAAAAAGTTCAATTTCTAGATATTTCCCTAAAAAGGAAGATGCTGAAAATATGCCTATTAAGATTTTAACTAACAAGGCGCTTAAACCTAGTTTAAAAGAAATTGACGAAAATCCAAGCTCACGCTCTGCAAAACTAAGAGCTTTTTCCAAAATTAATGAAATCAATATTAATTTAAAGAGATCAGATTTAAATATGGAAAAGTATTTTTCTTTAGAGGAATCTTATGTTTAAAAAATTTTTTTTATCTTTGATTTTATTAATTTTTGGAACATTTTTTACAAGTATTTATAAAAATAAATCTAAAATTTTAGAAGAAAAAATTATTGAAAAAAAAAAAATTATTTATGAATTAAAAAAATATAATGAGCTAGAATTAAAAGA
>Ga0255761_10005696_pt1 | contig 10827 bp, 9 predicted proteins | sample 071ome_29_FD_179961 | JGI IMG/M metagenome (GOLD analysis project Ga0255761, IMG submission 179961) | Coastal salt marsh microbial communities from the Groves Creek Marsh, Skidaway Island, Georgia - 071407BT metaG (version 2) | ecosystem: Environmental > Aquatic > Marine > Intertidal zone > Salt... | reverse complement strand
AGACGAGGGTAGCAAGCAGACCGACCGCAAGAGATATTCTTCCACCATAAGTGGTACGGGCAAAAAGATCCCTTCCTAAATTGTCGGTTCCAAATAAATGCTCCTTATCTGGAGACTGGAATACCTTGTCCAAATTTTGTTCCTCGTAAGAAAAAGAACAGAGGGCAGGGCCAAACAACGAGACAATAAAAATACCCGCAAGAACAAACAGGCTAAGCATAGCCATCCGGTTGGCCCGAAGTCGCAACCATGCATCCTTGCCGAGGGAGTTGGAGGTTAGTGTGCTCATTATGTCTGGCGGGCTTTGGGGTCGAGCCAGGCTTGAAGAATATCTACCAATAGATTCAGGAAAATAATCAAGGTGGCATAAAAAAGGACGGTCCCTAAAACCATGGTGTAATCCCGATTGAATGCCGCGGTCACAAAAAATTTACCAAGCCCAGGAATGAAGAAAATGCTTTCAATGACAAAGGAGCCGGTAATGAGTCCGGCAAAGGCTGGGCCCAAAAAAGTGACCACCGGTAGGAGACCGCCTTTCGCTGCGTGCTTGGTTAGAATTCTCCAGGAGTTTGCTCCCTTTGCCCGGGCGGTTCTGATGTAATCGAGTTGCAAGGTTTCCAGCATTCCTGCACGGGTGAGGCGGGCGATGTAAGCGGCATAAAATAAACCGAGGGTAAGGGATGGGAGAATCCAGTCTTCAGGTCCGTACCAACCAACGGGGGGCAAGACTCCAAGGTTTGTGGAAAGGGCAAAAATGAGAAGGGGTCCCAAAACAAAAGTGGGTAAACAAATTCCAGCCATTGACAAACTCATCGGTAAATAATCCATCCAAGAATTTCGGCGAAGGGCAGCTACCATGCCAATTGGAATACCGATGCAAAGTGCAATAAGTAATGACAGTATCCCTAGGGTGAGGGAGACTGGAAATGCGGTAGCAATCAGTTCAGAAACATCCCATTCCGGATATTTAAAAGAAGGCCCGAGGTCCCCATGCAAAAGATTTTGCAGGTAAATGAGATACTGTTCCAAAAGAGGACGATCCAGGCCAAAATGACTTTCCAACTTCACTTTGATTTCCTCAGCAATGGCTTTCTCTGAATCAAAGGGTCCACCAGGTGCGAAACGGGTCATGAAAAAGGTCAGGGTCGCAATCACCCATAGGGTCGGTATGGCTTGAAGCAGGCGGGAAAGGAGCAATTTTTTCATGGGGCATCATCCCTTTCCAGATAAACAAACTTGTAGGGGTGATGATCCAGAAGGGTGGGATACCAGCCTTTCACCGAAGGATGCCGTAAGGTTAGGTGCACATAAAAATAGAGAGGGAGAATGGGTGCTTCTTTGGCGAGGAGATCCTCGCAGGTCTGAAAATATTCCCACCGAGTATCTGCCGACTTGGATGTTTCTGCCATGGATAAGGATTGATCATACTTTTCATTTTTCCAGCCGGTCATGTTCAGGCCATCACCGCTTCGCCACATTTGCAGAAAAGTATGCGGGTCAACATAGTCTCCAATCCATCCGGCCCGAGCCAAGGAAAAATCTCCCTTGGATACAGTAGATAAAAACACTTTCCATTCCATATTCAAAAGCTGAATCTCAACTCCCAGGGTTTCGTTCCACATCCCGTACAATGCTTCGGCTACTTTCTTGTGTCCCTCGGAGGTATTGTAGGTTAGTTCGATGGGAGGTAATTTTTCCATGCCCTTTTCTGCTAAGTATGAGTCCAGGAGCTGCCTTGCTTTCTTTGGATCAAATTGAAATCTATCTTCAGGCATAAATCCACCAGTTCCGGGTGGGGTAAAGCTCTTTGCGGGGGACTGCCCTCCTTTAAGTACTTTATCCACCAATCTTTGCCGGTCTACTGAAAGACAAAAAGCTCGCCTTACCCGAACATCATCAAAGGGTGGGGCTTCTAAATTAAATCGGTAAAAGTAAGTTCCGAGATAAGGTTCAAAATGTAATTCTTCAGGAAAATTTTCTTTGAGAAAGTCAATGCGGTCGGCAGATACAGTTTGAGTCAAGTGCAGGAATCCAGACCGATAGGCACGCTCTTCGGTGTAAGCAGCATCAATCGGATAGAAGCGAATGCCTTGCAGGCGAACGGTACTTGCATCCCAGTAGGTAGGACTTTTCTCAACTGATATTAGGGAATTTATTTTGTGTACCTTTAAGTTAAATGGACCATTACCCACGAAATTTTCTGGTTTTGTCCAACCGGTCCCCACCTTCTCAAAAGAACCAAATTTTTCAATGGTTGGCTGGTGCACAGGAAACCAGGAGAAGTGATTTAATAATTCCAGAAAGTAGGGGATGGGGTTTTCTAGGGTAAGCTCCAGTGTTAAATTATCTAATGCTCTTACTCCAACCTCTGCCTCTTCCCATCTTTTATCTCCGCTGTGATAAATCTTAGCATTTTTTAAAGGGTAAAGCATGGAGGAGTAGGATGCTCCAAGATTTGGGTTTAACATTCTTCTGAATGAATAAACGAAATCGTTGGCAGTTACAGGATCGCCATTATTCCACTTAGCATCCGGGCGTAGGTAAAAAGTATAAATCTTGCCATCGGGGGAGATCTCCCAGTGCTTTGCGACTCCTGGAACTGGTTTTAAATTTTTGGGGTTTTCGGAAACTAGGCCTTCCATTAGTGCGGACAGAATATTATGGGCCGCCACACTGGTTGCGAGATGTGGATCGAGGTGCTGTGGTTCGGCACCAAGGCCAAAGTGAAGAATTTGCTCATCCAAGGCAGTCTCCACATTCGAGGGTTGACTGCATCCGATAGGCAGAACTATCCAGACAACGCATATCAATGTTCGGTAATAATACAATAGTTTAGCAATAGCTTGTGCCATGTTTTAAGATTTAGACAAAGTACGAGATAGGTGAACGATATTGGCAAGCAAAAGGGATGATAAATTTGCACAGAGTCAGCTAATTTTTCTTCTTTTTATGATCTCAGAATTTCGTTTCTAGATTTAATATTAATTCCGCCCATTGTCATCGTGCTTTGGTAATAAGGAAAACTTTCAAAAAATGCTTGCGAGTGGTAAGAGCTCGGTCTTTTATCCATACCCTCACCCTATGTTCTCTAAAACAAGAGTCTTTATCAGTTTTTTGTTCCCGTTTTGTGCTCTCAAGTTCTGTCTTTTGGGCCAAAACCCAGCTGATATGCCTATGCGGCAAGTACTTAGCGGTGCTCAGGAATTAATCGGGCAAGGAGACTACGCCACTGCGGCACCTTATCTAGACCAGTTAGAAATTCGGTTTGCTGATGAGGGTAATCCCGAAGTTGAAAAGATTCTTGAACAGTTTGGTTTTGTTCGTGGCGTAGGATATGTTCAGAATTTTGCCAAGACTGGTGAGATGTCTAACATGCAGAAGGCTGCTGATGCTTTCGCTAAATTTGTTGATAAGTATCCTGAAAATGAAAACGCAGTAGCTGCCATGCAGCAACGCACTACATGCTTGCGTGCTCTTGCAGGGACAGACCCAAGCAAATGGTTGGAGGCGGCTCAGGTTATTGAAATTCTTTTGGATGAAAACCAGCCCTTTAAGAAAAAAATTGTTAAACGAAGCGAACTGATGAATCTTTATTTTGGTCGTGCTCAGTGCTATCACATCACACAAAGTTGGGTTAAGGGTGAAAGAGCATTTGCGGATCTATTGAAATATTCAGATCTCGCCAAGGATGAAGATCGTGCTGCATATGCAGTTTCCTGCATGGTTGAAATGTTTGTTCAAACCAAACGAATTGACGAGGTGTTTCCTCTATTGCCTCGATTATCTGGCGATACGCCAGCACGCTTTGATCTTCGCCTCAATGTCAACCTGATGCAGGGTGCAGAAATTCTTAAAGAGCAGGAACGTCATGTTGAAGCATCCTTGTTGTTCGCCCTCACGATGACTACCGAGGAGATTGTATCTTTCTACACAAGTCGTGCTGCCTCTATTACCTCGGAGGTTGAACGGATACAAGACTTCATCGAAGCCCAAGGTCGGCGCATACCAACTCGCAGACTATCTGCTCTCAAGGAAATGCAAAACCAACTTGCGATGAAGGCAACAAGTGCACGCAGTCATTTGAAGCTAGCTCAGGATACGCCTTCGTTCACGACTATCCTTCGCTGGAGAAAGGCTGATAACTTCCAAGCGTGTAAAAGGGAGTGGGAGTCATTCTGGGCATTTTATTGGCTATACAACGATTTTCCAGAGCACGAAATGGTTGAGAATTTTCTCTATGCCGCTTTCGCATCCGCCAATACTGTAAAGTTTCGCGAAAAATCAATCGAACTTGGAGAGGCTTATCTTGAGAATAAGGAACTTAGTAAATTTCGGGCAGATGTTACCTTTATTATGTCCAACGCTTACAGGCAGGAGGCACAAAACCAGCTTAAAGTTGTTCAGGAATTACAATCATCGCTTGCCTCTGTGGATAAACAAAAGGCGGCTGATGCAAAACAAAAAGCATCAGCCTATTACGAGCGTTTTTTTGAACTCTGTGATGATTTCCTCGCTTTAAAGCCTGAGGATAAGTATGCCCGTGATTTCATCGGCATGATGGGTTCGGAGTTTTTTAAAAGGCAACAATTTGAGAAGCTACTGCAAAAATTTGCCGGTTTTGAAAATGGGTCCTTCACCCCTGGTGCCGGCTACATTAATTTAAAGGGTTTGAACCCTGCAGCTATGGCAACTGCTAACTACATGAGTGGCCTGGCACTCTTGGCCACTGGTAATTTTGATTATGCCAAACCTCTGTTAGGTGCCGTGGTTGGTGTAAGTTTAGACGGATTGCCATTGGATGAGGCGGCCCTTCTGGAGAACTGATTATTATGACGACTTGTAAACTCGTTACATCAGGTATTAGCAGAATATTATTTTGGTTGTTTTTCTCATTCATATCTCTTGCATGGACACTGGCCATCACAGGATGCGGGGGAGATGAGGTTGAAGAATTGGATCCCTCAGAAAATGAAGAGGACGCCAGCCTTTCCGAGCTTCCTTCAGATAATGATCTTGAACTGCCGGAGCCTGCTACTCCAACTCCTGTAACGAAGCCAAAAAAGGCAGAATCCGCTCCTGACCCTAATGGGGTATATCTTCCAGTGTATGAGCCAAATGGAGACCAGCTCGAACCAACCAACCTTAACGGCAAACCATTGTATTCTAATGGACAGGGATATTTTGTGTGGTTTACAGGTTCATTGTGGAAATTATCAACCAAGCCTGGTGGTGGTCGGGTCGTGGCCACGGGAGGAGAGGAAATCATAAGGGGTTGGCCAGATAATACCCAAGCCAGGTTTTCTCCTGATGAGGAGTATGCGAAGCAGGCCCTCTTCAGGCTCGCAGTCGCATACCAAGGGTCGGAAGACAACGCCAACGCAATTCGACTTTTCAAGCAGTTTGTCACCCTTTATCCGGATGATAAAACGGTGGCAGAAGCATATTTAAGCATGGGAGATCTCGTAATCAGCCAAATTGCTTCCGATAGTCAACCTAACTTTGAACAGATTACTTTAGCTCGTGAAAATTATGGCCGTGTTCGTGAAAACACAGAAAACATTGCCTTAATCACTGATTCAATCTCAAACGAGGGCGGATTACTCGAAAGAGTGGCGGATAATCCAGAAGGCTTGGTTAATTTTTATCTCACAAACGATAAAAATGCAGATGACTTAATTGATTCTGGAGAATACGAATCAATCAAGGCTAAGCTTAACAATCCCTTGTATGGTGATTTAGATGAGTTCGACTTGAGCGAGGACTCCAAGCTAGACTTTGGTGAACTCTATGATCTTGCAACCGCTACTAGCTATAGGGAGTTGGAAAATCTGTACAAAGGATATGTGCAAGATTTTGGTACCGTTGAAGGAGCTCAATTAGCCAAGGCTACCGAAAAAATCGGTTTTGCCCTTGAAAAACAGGGAATGCCTTCCCAGATGCTAAACCTTTACTTTGAAGATATCAGGAAATATGGCAATGATCCTTCGAGTATCGGGGTAGATGACATTTTACAGAAGTACTGTGATAAATATAAGCAATATGAGGATTTGTTTGGATTAACTCTTGATTTGCTCACTAAAATACAAACACCTTCTGACCCTGTGTCATTTATTTTCAGGAACCGTCAGGGTATCGAGGAAGAAATCTCTGGCACGGTGGAGGAGATCATTCAGGACAGAAAAAAATTATTGGCCATGCTCGGTGCAAATTATCAGGGTATGGACTCTAAAATTTATTCTGAAATGGTAAAATATCGTGGAGCGATTTTTGTAAATCAGGATTATGCTGCTAAGTTTAAGGGCTATTTAAAGAAGTACCAAGGCTTGCAGGATAAATTCCCATCCGACCTTTCTCCTAAAGTTGCATTTGTTCGCCTCCTCAGAGAAGCTGAAGAAAGCGGCCAGAAGACCCTCGAGCTTAGAATGCGGGCAAATTTGGACCGCGTTGGATCACGGGCGGGCGGAGATTATAATCCACAAACCAGTGACTTTCCCGCTGCCAGTGCTGGGGTGTTAGTTTGGATGGCGGAAAAAATGCTAGCACAAAATTCTCTCGATGATGCGGTTTCAGCGATGGAGAGACTAGTTGAACTCTACAGTGAGGCAGGGGGAGATTTCTTGTTTGATGCTCATTATTTAATCGGAAAAGCAAAAGAAAAGGACCGAGATTTTCTTACGGCTGCTAACCATTTTGAATCTGCACTCACGAACTCCACCTGGCATGCAAATTCTAATGATGCAAGAATACGAAGAGGGAATTCCTGGTTTGAAGTTGCTGAAGAGTCGAAGGATGCAGAATCATACCAGCGTGCAAAATCCTCCTTTGAGGAAGTCCGTGGTGACACAGAAGCTCCCTTGGAGATGAGGGCAGAATCATCATTTATGATGGGCCAATGCTTAAAAGCACAAAAGGACTTTGCTGGGGCAGCTTTTTTATTTCTCGAAACTACGCTTAACTTTCCAAGTGCTCTCAAATGGGCACCTAAGTCATATGAGCAAGCCATTACTTGTTACGAGCAAGCTGGTCAAATTGATCAGGTTTCGAATATCGAAAAACAGTATGTTGCTTGGCAAAGAAAGTTTTTGAAATGACCGCTACGCTTTACAAAAACATTTGCCTGCTTGCCGGAGTCTTATTGGCGAACAGCTTACTTGGGGAAGATTACTTTAGAAAATATGCTGGTGGCATTCCAGTACAGGTAAGGTATTTAAAATCCACTGCCAAAAGATCTATGGAATTGCGGGGATTGGATACCCAAAAAGGGATTGTTTATGCAAAAATGGAGGGAGGCGGCACGATAGAATTGCAACTTCGTGATCTTCGTAACCAAAACATTGATCGATTCGAATTGCAGTGGCCCAAAGGAGTTAAAACCTACCTGCAATACCTTTCAAATGAACAATACGATCCTCGTGTCATTGAAGCATTGAGGCCTCAAATGTACAAAGTGATGCTCTTTCTGGAAATGCCCTTTGAGTTTCTTGCCATTCACGACGACTGCCTAACCTATGTGAAAGCACTTGTAGCCATGGAGCAGTTTAACGAAGCATTTTATTTATTATCGAGGCTAAACCTTACCAAATTAGATGAATACGGTTATCGTGAGTTTTCTGAATCTGCACTTGAGCTCTGTGGAAAAATGATTTCTGCAAATCCTGACTCCGCAAAGGCGTCCAGAGCACTCCTTCAACGTATTACCATTCGCGATGATCGTGCCGATCATGAATCCTATTTGCGTCTAGTTGATTCCTTGCGCAGTCAAGGATTATACACAGAGGCAATCAGCGAATATGCACGTCTGTCTCCTATTGTTGCGAAAGACCCTGACAGTCCAATCAATGATATTTTGAAAATCTGGCCTGTATATTGTTATGTTAAATTATATGAAGTTTATGCTCCAGCTGCGAGTAAAGACAAGCGATATGCAGATGCAGCGAACAAAATGTTTAATTCCGCTGTTCAGGGACTAAAAAAGTTGGATGAAGATCCACCTTCCCGAAACACCAACGAATTTTCTCTCTACAAATTACTCCGCTCCTTAATTCGGGTCCAGTATGCAAGGCAATACGAAGCAAGAGGAGATGAGCTCAAAGCGGCCGATTATTATCGGCAGTCGGTTCTTGAAGTTACTGAAGGCATCGTAAATGCAAGAGTGGGGCTGGATTGGTTGCCGGAATCGTTGATGATGGCTGGCGATGCCTATGAAAAGCTCGAGCTGATTGAGGCCGCAAAAAATGTATACAATCAGGTAAAAGTTTTCTTTCCCAAAACAAAATGGGAAAAAATGAGCATGGACCGCATAGCTGCCTTACCATCTTCCTGACGCAAAACGCGTTGACCTTAATCAAAATTATTCATTTTCTTTTTTAAACAACACTAAAACCATTATGAAAATAGGCCCGTTTCGTTTACCCGTACTTCTTCTCGCGTTTTTATTTGTTTCCCCTGGGATGCTTGTTAATCGAGCGCTAGCACAGGATAGTAATTTGTTTGCACAAGCTTGGAACAATCTTGGGGCAACCTTCTTTATCATCTTCCTCCTCATGATTCTTGCAGGGATCACCCTTATCATCTTCAACAGCATTGCCGTCCGCAGGAAAGCATTCATCAAGGATGATGTGATCGAACCGATCATGCAGGAAATTCAAAACCTTAATATTGAAGGAGCGAAGGCCCTATGTGATCAATACAAATTACCAGTTACCTCAGTTTTAAAAGCTGGGTTGGAAAGAATTCAGGATGACGAATTGGACATCGAGTCAATTGAGAAGGGATTGGATGAGCAATCTGGACTAGAATTATCTAAACCCTTTACTTGGATCAATATGCTTAACACTATTGGCTCCATCGCACCTATGATTGGATTGTTGGGAACGGTTGTTGGTATGATCGGAGCGTTTGCGGTTCTTACATCGCAGGGAATGGGTGGTGAAGCGAGTAAGCAAATGGCTGGTAATATCGGAAGTGCGTTGTGGACAACGGCTGCTGGTCTCGTGGTGGCTATTCCCTGTTTAGTCTCTTACTTTTTATTTAAAACCAAATTTGGAAATATTGTTGCAGAAGTGAACCAAGTTACTGGCACGATGGTATTTACCCTTGTTCGGGCAGCCCGTGGCGGTTTTGCTGAAGAAGGTGAAGCTGGCGGTGAGGAGTATTACGAAGAAGGTGCAGCCTACGAAGAAGTGGCTGAGGAACCTGCCTAATTTACACCGATCAATTTCGGCCTTCGTTTTTTGGTAGATGGCAAAATTTTCTGTTCCAGATACGAATGATTCACCGGATTTGACTCCGATGATCGATGTGGTCTTTCTCCTCATTGTATTCTTTATGGTTGTTGCCCAGAGACTCTCTGAGCAGTACATCGAACTATCAGGTCTACCCATTGCGGCCAACTCATCGGTTAAGGAAGAGCCCCCATCAAGAACGATCATTAGCATTGATGAAACTCCGGAAGGTCAGAAATTCTATTGGGGAGAACAAGAAATCGATATTTCTCAGGTTTCAGTTGCAGTGAAGAGAAACCCGAAATGGAAAGTATTCCTTCGTGTGCATCCAAAGGTTACCCATTCTGTTGTGCAGGATACATTGAAGGAAATCGGTAATGGCGGACAGGCTGATGTAATCTTTGCAACTTTCAAAAGTGGTGGCTAATTGATGGATACCTTTAAGAAAATCCTTGATGATGTGGATGAGGTTGACCTCACTCCGATGATCGATGTTACATTTCTTTTGCTGATTTATTTTATGGTAACCACCATGATTAAGGAGCCCGAAGCTGAGTTGTCTATTCAACTTCCTGGAAAAGCTGCTAGCAGTGACATTACTCCCATGGAAATGCTTAAGGTGCGCATTGGTGATGAAGGGGAAGTATACTTAAACGGCTCTGAAATAGAGAGTGGTATGGATCTAGAAATGCCAGATTTGGTCGCAAATTTGAAAATTCAAAAGGGAATGCGCGACCAATTAATAAGTAGTGGTGCCAGATCCAAAGAGGAAGCTGAACTAAAAGTTGAAATTGCATCATCTGGAATTGCTGAGCATCAGGCTGCCATAAGTGTTCTAAACGCATGTTCGGAAGCGAAAGTATACAAGGTAACTTTCGCTTTTAATTAATTCCTTTCAAGGTGCCTCGTTTACTTTTTCAAACGATATGCCTTCCATAGTTAAAAAATTTCTTCACACCCGTATGCGGGTCAATGATTTAGATAAAACACTAGAATTTTATCAAAGAGTATTTGGGTTTGAAGTTACGAAAAGGCATGAGTCACCCCGTGGTTCAAAGCTTGCATTTCTTGCTGTGCCCAACAGTGACGAAGAGATTGAAATCACTTATTTTCCTGGGTCGGGTCCGGTTGAAGTGCAGGAAGATTTAATGCATCTTGCCTTTGAGGTTGATAGCATGTCTGAATTTCAGAAACATCTCGAGGGTATTGGAGAAGAACTTAGTGACGGGCCAACTTTAAGTTCCTCGGGTTCTACCTTTGCCTTCGTCGACGCCCCGGAAGGATACGAAATTGAAATTATAGAGAGGCCTAAATAGGCTAATCGTGGTGGCACTCCACAGTGCACCTACTTAGAAATATTTGTTATGCCAGTAATTCATTTGCTCTGTCTAATTTGTCTAGGATTAATTCATTCAGCAAACGCTGATTCAGTTTTAGAGAATACTCCCAAAGTTCTTTTCGATGGGGTGAGCTTTGAGAACTGGGAAATTACTGATTTTGCGGGACATGGCGATGTGGGACTTGATGACAATGGCAGTGCTGTCCTTGAATTTGGCATTGCCCTAACTGGTATGAATTGGATTGGAGATGAATTACCACGCGT
>Ga0255761_10005676_pt1 | contig 10853 bp, 9 predicted proteins | sample 071ome_29_FD_179961 | JGI IMG/M metagenome (GOLD analysis project Ga0255761, IMG submission 179961) | Coastal salt marsh microbial communities from the Groves Creek Marsh, Skidaway Island, Georgia - 071407BT metaG (version 2) | ecosystem: Environmental > Aquatic > Marine > Intertidal zone > Salt... | reverse complement strand
TTTTCTTTCCCGGTTTGTTCACCTACCTATAGTCGAGTAATTTATATCAAATTTATATATATTGTCCTGAACCATATCGTGTGAGAGTTTGCGCCTACATGAATACCATTCCGAGGCGCATATGGACGCGAAAACTCTCTGTCTGGCCGTATTAAGCCAGGGCGATGCCTCCGGCTATGAAATCCGCAAGGCTGTCGAGGACGGACCCTACGGCCATATTCAGGATATCGGCTACAGCTCGATCTATCCGGCGCTTTCGCGGCTCCTGGAAGACGGGCTCGTCTCTGTCACCGAATACGCACAGGAAGGACGACCCGACAAGAAGGTCTATCGCCTGACCGGCGACGGGCGAATGACGCTGCTCGGCGCGCTACAGGAACCCACCGTGCCGGACCGCACCCGGTCCGACTTCCTGTTCCGGATGCTGTTCGCCGACATCCTGCCGCCGTCCAATGTAGAAAGCATGATCGACGGGCGGCTGGACGAGATTCACCACTGCATCGCGCGTATGGAACAGCGTGCGCAGTCGGGTTTTGATTCTCCCGGAGAGGAATTCCTGAACGGCTTTGCCATGACCGTGCAACGCGCCATGGCGGAGTATATCGAGGACAACCGTTATCAACTCGTCGGCTCGGCGCTGCTGCCCAAGCGCGCCGTCGCCGAATGAGTGAAGGCATGACATGAACAAGTCCATCATCACGGCCCTGATCCTCGCGGTTCTCGCCGTCGGCTGGATCCTGTCGGGCCAGTTCGGCGCGAACGACGCGAACGGAGAAGACACGGCCGGGACCGAGACCCAGGCGGCCGCCGCGCCCATGAAGGTGCGGGTCGCCGACCTCAAGGCCATCGCGCGCGTCGATACCGTCGATGTCACGGGCCGGACCGAAGCCTCCCGCAAGGTGCAGCTGCGGTCCGAGACCGAAGGCCAGGTGATCGAACTCTACGTCCGGCGCGGCGAGGAGATCGCTGCCGGCACCCCCATCGCCAAGCTGCGGCTCGACGAACGCCCGGCCAAGCTGGCGGAGGCCCGCGCGACCCTGAAACAGCGCGAGATCGAGTACAAGGCGGCCTCCCAGCTCAACGAGCGCGGTTTCCGGTCCGAAACCGAAAAGGCCGCCGCCCTGGCTCGCCTCGACGCGGCGCGCGCCGTGGTCGAGCAGATCCAGATCGACATCGCCCGCACGACCTTCGAAGCGCCCTTCGACGGCATCATCGGCGCCGAACATGTGGAACTGGGCGACTATGTGCGCGTCGGCGACGTGGCGGCGACGGTGGTCGATCTCGACCCGATTCTTGTCGTGGGACAGGTGAGCGAACGCCAGGTCGGCAAGGTCACCGTCGGCATGCCGGGCACGATCCGGCTGATCGACGGCAGTGAGCGCGACGGCATCGTGCGCTACGTTTCCGCCGTCGCGGACCCCGCGACGCGGACCTACCGCATCGAGCTTGAGGTCGCCAATGACGACCGCACGATCCGCGACGGCCTGACAGCCGAGATCGAGGTGCCGGTCAACAGCGGCATGGCGCATTTCGTGACCCCGTCCACCCTCACCCTCAACGACGAGGGCATCGTCGGCGTGAAGACGGTGAATGCCGAAGACGTGGTCGTTTTCAACCCGGTGGACATCATCGCGGACGAGCCCGACGGCGTATGGCTCGGCGGATTGCCGGAAAACATCCGCCTTATCACCGTCGGTCAGGAATTCGTCATCGACGGGGAAAAGGTCACGCCCGTGCCCGGCCCCGCCCGTATCGTGACAGGCGCCGGCTCATGAGCCTGATCGACGCCGCGCTCAATCGCTCGCGCACCGTCCTTGCAACGCTCGTACTCCTGCTGATCGCGGGCGCGTTCTCGTTCGTCGCGATCCCGAAAGAGGCCGAGCCGGACGTCAACATCCCGATCATCTACGTCTCGATGCACCACCAAGGCATCTCGCCCGAGGATTCCGAGCGCCTGCTGATCCGCCCGATGGAATCCGAGCTGCGCTCGATCGAAGGCGCCAAGGAAATCCGGTCCACCGCCTATCTGGGCGGCGGCAATGTGGTGCTGGAATTCGAGGCCGGTTTCGACCCGGACGTCGCCATGAACGACGTGCGCGAGAAGGTCGATCTCGTCCGCCCGGACCTGCCCGCCGAAAGCGACGAACCGACGGTCAACGAGGTGAACCTCAGTCTGTTTCCGATCCTCGTCGTGACCCTTTCGGGCGATGTGCCCGAGCGCACGCTGCTGCGCCTCGCACGCGACCTGCAGGACTCGATCGAGGCCCTGCCCCCGGTGCTTGAAGCCAAGATCGGCGGCGACCGGGACGAGATCGTGGAAATCATCGTCCAGCCCGAATTGCTGGAAAGCTATTCGGTCGATCCCGGCGCGTTGCTGAACATGCTGTCGCGCTCCAACCAGCTTGTCGCCGCCGGCTCGCTCGACACCGGCCAGGGCCGCTTCGCCGTGAAGGTTCCCGGCCTGATCGAAACCGTGGAGGACATCCTCAGCCTGCCAGTGAAGGTCAGCGACAACGCGACGGTCACCTTTCGCGACCTGACCACCGTGCGCCGCACCTTCCGCGACCGCGAAACCGTGGCGCACGCCAACGGACAGCGCGCCGTCTCCCTCGAAGTGTCCAAGCGCACCGGCCAGAACATCATCGAGACGATCGAGCAGGTGCGCGAGGTCGTCGATCGAGAAAAGGAAACCTGGCCGGAATCGATTTCCGTATCCTTCTCCCAGGACAAGTCCGTGCGCGTTCGCAACATGCTCACGGACCTCCAGAACAATGTGCTCAGCGCCGTGCTTCTGGTGATGATCGCCGTGGTCGGCGCACTCGGCCTGCGTTCGGGCATCCTCGTGGCCATCGCAATTCCAGGTTCCTTCCTGACGGCCATTCTGGTCATCAACGCGCTGGGGCTGACGGTGAACATCGTCGTCCTGTTTTCCCTGATCCTCGCCGTCGGAATGCTGGTCGATGGCGCCATCGTGGTCACCGAGTACGCCGACCGGAAACTGCGCGAGGGCGAGCCGCCCGAAGTGGCTTACGCCCAGGCCGCCAAGCGCATGGCCTGGCCGATCATCGCTTCTACCGCGACGACGCTAGCGGCGTTCGCGCCCCTGCTCTTCTGGCCCGGCATCGTCGGCGAGTTCATGAAATTCCTGCCGATCACGCTGGTGGCCACCCTGACCGCCTCGCTCGCCATGGCGCTGCTGTTCGTGCCGGTCCTCGGCGCGAATTTCGCCCTGATCGCGCGCTTGGTCGTTTATGCCCTGAGCGCGGTGCTCAGTGCGGCCATCCTGTCCGGACTGGGCCGCGGGCTGGCGGCAGCCGTCATCGGCGAAGGCGGCGCGGCCACGGCGGCCGGGATCGTGTTCACCATCATCGGGCTGGCCGGGGGCTTATGGATCGGCGGACGGATCGTACGGATAGTGGACCGACAGACGGCAGCACCGTCGGGTGGTGAAGCCGCCGCGGCCGCCATGTCCGACGACGAGAAGCTCGACGTCAGCAAGCTGTCGGCGCTGACGGCGGGCTATGTGCGCCTGCTCGGCGCCGTTATCAAACGGCCCGGGATCGTGCTGGCCGGTGCGTTTCTCGTGCTGGTCGGGTCCTGGATGGCCTATGGCGCGCTGGGCAAGGGCGTGGAGTTCTTCCCCAACGTGGAGCCGGAGCAGGCCGCCATCCAGATCCACGCGCGCGGCAACCTGTCGGTTGCCGAGAAGACGGCCCTGGTCCGCGAGGTCGAACAGCGCATCCTGGAGCTACAGGACGAGCGCGGCGAATTTGAATCGGTCTATTCGCTGGCCGGCAACCTGCCGATCCGCGACGAAGAAGCCGAGGACATCATCGGCACCATCAACCTGGAATTCGCGGAGTGGGATCAGCGCCGGGCGGCCGACGTGATCCTGGACGACGTGTTTGAACGCACCGCGGATCTGGCCGGAATCATGGTCGAGACCCGCAAGGAAGAGGCCGGCCCGCCGGTCGGCAAGCCGGTGCAGGTCCAGCTTTCCTCGCGCTATCCCGACCTGATCGAGGCCGAAGTGGCGAAGGTCCGCGCCTTCATGGACGGGCTGTCCGGCCTGAAGGACATCGAGGACAGCCGTCCACTGCCCGGGCTGGAATGGGAACTGTCCGTGGACCGGGCGGAAGCGGCCAAGTTCGGCGCAGACGTGGCGATGATCGGCAATGCCGTGAAGTTCGTGACCAACGGCATGAAGGTGACCGAGTACCGTCCTGATGACAGCGACGATGAGATCGTTATCGTCGCGCGGTACCCCGCCGTAGCGCGCACCATTGACCAGCTCGATGAAATCCGCCTGCAAACATCCGAAGGCATGGTGCCCATCAGCAACTTCGTCGAGCGCAACGCCGAACCGCGCACCGGCCAGCTCCGCCGCGTGGATTCCGACCGGGTCATGACGGTCCGCGCCGACACCCAGCCGGGTGTGCTGGCCGACGACATGGTGCGCCAGATCCGCGCCTGGCTGACCACGGCGAATATCGACCCGCGCGTGGATGTGGAGTTCCGGGGAGAGGACGAGGAACAGAAGGCCGCCCAGGCCTTCCTGATGAAGGCCTTCGCCATCGCGCTGTTCCTGATGGCCATCATCCTGGTGACCCAGTTCAACAGCTTCTATTCGGCGCTGCTCATCCTGACTGCGGTCATCATGTCCACCATTGGCGTGATGCTGGGTCTGCTGATCATCGGCCAGCCCTTCGGCATCGTAATGAGCGGCATCGGGGTGATCGCGCTTGCCGGTATTGTCGTGAACAACAACATCGTGCTGATCGACACCTACGACCGGCTGCGCAAGACCCTCGACAACCCGCGCGATGCGATCCTGCTGACCGGCGCGCAACGCCTGCGTCCCGTACTGCTGACCACAGTGACGACCGTGCTGGGCCGGCTGCCTATGGTCATGCAGCTGAACATCGACTTCGTGAGCCGTGAGGTGAACCTGGGCGCGCCCTCGACCCAGTGGTGGGTGCAGCTCGCCACGGCCATCGTCGCGGGCCTGACCTTCGCCACCGTACTGACCCTGTTGATCACGCCGAGCGCGCTGATGGCCCGCGAGAACTTCCTCGCCTGGCGGGCGCGCCGCGCCGGAACGGCCAACACACCCGACGCCCCCGCCGCACCGGCAGAGTAGTAGGCGGGACCGCCCGGGGCGGTCCTTTCGCAGCGGTCAGTTTACGGTCGGAAGCGTGAAGATCTGTCCGGGATATATCAGGTCCGGATTGCGGATCTGGTCCTTGTTGGCATCATAGATCAGCGTGTACTGGAAACCGGAGCCGTAGCGCTGACGCGCCAGCTTCCACAGGTGATCGCCCGGCTGGATGATCACGATGCGGCCTTCCGGCAGATCGGTGAGCGGCTCGCCGCGCACGAAAGGAATTTCGGAACGTGCGACAACCCGCCCGTCCGGCCCGATCTGATCGACCCGAAGATTGTAGGAACCCGGGGCCACCTCCTCACCCAGCGTGATGGACCACTGGCCGCCGGCATCGGCCCGGGTTTCGCCCACAAGGCGGTTGTCCAGATACAGGCGCACGATGCTGTTGGGCGCGGCAATGCCGGAAATGGAGGTGTTTCCGTTGTCGTCGTAGTCGATGCCGCCGATGGCCGCCGGGCCGCCCTCGACCTGGAGGTTGGGCCGCTGCAACACTTCGGCCTCACCGGAGCCGTCGCGCGCCACGGCAACGGCAACAGACTGGGTCGGGCGCGCGCTCTCGCCCGAACGCTCCGGAACTGACAGGGCGATCACACGATCCGCCTCGACCGGATCGGCCCCCTCACACTCGGCGAACAGACGCAATTCGCGCTCGCCCGCGGCCAGCGGCTCGGCGGGAACCAGAACCCATTCGCCCGAACGGTCGGCGGTCACCCGCCCGACCTCGACATCGCCTTCGAGAACAACAATCGTGCACCCTGGAACCGCACGGCCGGCGATCACCACATTGCCCGCCTCATCGACACGCACGATGTCGAAGCTGGGGACCAGCGCCTGTGCTGTGGCGGCTTCGCCCGCCGGGGCATTGCCCGGCTCGTCGGCGGCCTGTCCGGCGGGCGTATCGGCCCGCTCCATCGGCGCATCCGGTTCCGGCAACTGGAAGAACATCCAGGCGCCGACAATCGCGGCGATCACGAGGACCACCAGACCGCCATAGACGTAAGATCGGTTCACGGCCACATTCCGGAGAGATTCCTGTTATATGGAGAAACTATTACGCGGGCTGATTCTAGGCAAACTACCGTTTCCCGCGAAAAGGTTAGGACTATGGTACCGTTACTTTCTTCCGTGTGCGTTTACTGCGGTTCCTCCAACAACGGCCCGCAATCCCACAGAGATGCAGCCACCGAACTCGGCACGCTGATGGCCTCACGCGGCATCGACCTCGTCTATGGCGGCGGCCGTGTCGGCGTGATGGGCACCGTCGCCGATGCGGTGATGAGCGCCGGCGGCAAGGTGACCGGCATCATTCCGGATTTCCTGATGCGCAAGGAAGTCGGGCACACCGACATCACCTCGCTCGAGATCGTGCAGAACATGCACCAGCGCAAGGCGCGCATGGCCGAACTGTCCGACGCGTTCCTCGTACTGCCCGGCGGCCTGGGCACACTGGAAGAGTTTTTCGAGGTCCTGACCTGGCGCTTCCTCGGGCTTCACAACAAGCCAATCGCGCTCCTGAACACGGACGGATATTGGGACAAGCTCTCGGATGCCCTGCAGGCCATGGCCGAGACGGGCTATGCCCGCCAGCAGACGCTCGACTTTGCGCCCGTCGTCAACACGCCCGAAGAGGCGCTTGATCTGTTGGCCGAACGCGCCTCTGCGAGCACGCGGTTCGATACCGACAAGATGTAGCCGTAAAACGCAAGCGGGCGTCCCGAAGGACGCCCGGCTCAGCGTTCTGGTGATGAGGCCCGGGAACTAGGCCCAGGGCTGGATCGCTTCCTTCAGCTTTGCGTAGCCGTCGAGGAAGCCCGGACGCTCGCCCGCATACACCTCATCGAAGGTGTCGAGCGCATCGTCGAGATACTTCTTAAGCTTCTCATTGCCCGGGTTGGCGTCGATATAGGCGTCGCGGATCAGCACGAAGTGAATGCGCGGATCATAGGGCTGCTTGGTGCCGCCGACCCTTTCATCGCCGTCCAGCAGGCGCAGCAGCATGGCGTCAGCCGAACCCAGCGTCTGCTCGTGGATCGGGGGGCCCGACATGCGGTGCATGACCGAGGTCATGTCGCGTCCATTGCCGGTGGTGTAACCCATGTCGTTCCACAGTTCCTGGGTATCGACAGGACCCTGGCCGAGCTTCTCGGCCACCTTGCCCGCGAAAGCGCGCAGCGGATCGGACACGTCGGCCAGAAGGTCGGTCAGACGGTCGCCGTCCAGGTCGGTCGCCAGGATGATGCAGTCGCGCTTGTCGATCAGGTCCCACAGCATCAGGCCGTAGTTGGTGTCGGCGATGTGCTGTTCGATCCGGCCGCCCCAGTTCTCCATGCCGTCCTTGAAGTCGGCGGGGAGCAGCTTGATGATCTTCTCGATGCTTTCGCGGTGTTCCTCATACGGATTTACCGCGTACTTGCGGCCAACCTCGAACTTGGTGCCTTCCAGCAGCCAGGCGTGCAGGCCGGCGTTGATGCCGTCTTCCATGGCCTGGGTCGGCTTGGTCGCGACGCGGCCCAGCTTGCCGGTCTCATGGACCATCTTGAGGAACAGCCGGTTGGCATAGGCCAGCTGGATGGCCGGGGTGTTCATCTCCGAATGGACGATGCCGGTGTCCGCACTGACGTTGAACTTGGGACGGTCCTGGGAGTACGGCAGACACGGCATGCAGCGCACGACCGTGATCGGGCCGTAAGGGCGCACGTTACAGAACACGCCGGCCTGGGTACGCAGCGGGGCGTTACCAGACTTGCCCATGACCACGACCTTGTTGCCGTTGCTGTCATTCACATAGGCATCACCCGCCGTGGACCACTTGATAGAGGTCGCCGGCATGTTGCCGAACCATGCCAGGCATTCCAGCTTGGTGTCGTGGCGATACTGGGACCACATCGGCACGGCGTAGAAGGGAAGCTGCAGGATGTCGATCGCTGCGATGGTGCCGAGCAGCGCATAGGCATCGGTCATCGAATGCGCGATGGGCGCCACCTCGCCCGTAAAGTTGCCGCCCTGCCAGACGACCGCATCGGGATAGCCGTCGGGACGGACATCCGTCGGATCGTAGAGGGCTTCGAGGGCGCCGAAAAGGTCGCCTCCGTCTGCTTCGGTTCGGGCGATGGACATCAGGTCGATCATGAGCGTCCCTCGTTAGGTCATCGGTTGTTAATCGCTGGAGATTCGCATGCCGAGGTTACGGGCGTGCGAAGCCGGATTTCGGCGCACTGTATGCGTCGTGCGCCACCGTCTGTAAAGGGTTTGCGCGCAATTTGCGGCAAAGCGCAGCACTTGTGATGAAGCTGACACAATCCGCCCGCCGCCGCGGCAGGGGCCATGCGCGGGACTACTTGCTGAGCTGGCCGTACACAGCCTTGGCCGCGGTCAGAAGCGCTTCGCGGCCCGCCTCGTCCTCGACGTCGGCGACCATCGCGTAGGACCGGTCGGAATCGTTCCAGTAGAACATCGAGAGGTCGTCGGCGAGCGCATAGGTGATATCCACACCGTTCGCCTGCTCACCACGCACATAGAGCGACACCTTCTTGCCCGTGTCGTCCGCAAAGACGAACTGGGCGGCAGGACCGGCTGTATCGGGCAGCACGCGGCTGCCGAGAAGCCGGTAGCCGAAACTGTCTAGGCGCGGCACACGCACCGGCTTGCCCATGCGGTCGGTGATGTACTCGTCCATATCGCCGAGACGTCCCGACGCGGGCTTGTGCATGTCGTCCTCGCTGCTGACCACGTGAGCCATGGCTGCGCGGACAATCAGTTCCTGGGTGTCGATGGGCGCGGAGGCGACCACCTGGTTGCCGGCATCAGTGTCGGTGTCCATGCCACGCAGGCCCCAGCCGCCGGCGGCACCGACGATGAACAGCACCACCGCCGCGGCAATCGCCGCCCAGGGCGGAATGCCCGAACGCCGCGCACCGAAAGCAGCCAGCGTCTCTGGCGGAATGTCTTCGTGGAGAATGTCGTCGTAGAGCGCATGCAGGCCCGCATTCTGGGCGCGGTAGCGCGCCACGCGCCGTGCATCCTCGGGATTGTCGGCCAGCCAGTCCTCGATCTCCGCCTGCCGGGCGGCATCGAGTTCGCCATCGACGAGGGCGTTGAGCTCGCTGTCGGAGACCCGATCCACGCTCATTTCACCCTCCGGATGGCCGGGGTCCGGGCGCCGTCGTCGATCCGCCGGCGCAGTTCCTCGCGCGCCCGTGACAGGCGCGACATGACGGTGCCGACGGGCACGTCCAGAACACCGGCGGCCTCGGCATAGGTCATGCCTTCAAGGCCGATCAGCAGAAGAACCTGGCGATGCAGCGCGGAAAGGTCACTCAGTGCATCGGACAGTTGCGACAACTCGACCACGGCATCCTGGTTCGAGGCCTCCGCACGCTGCGGGGCCGCGTCCAGCGGGACGACGTCCAGCATCCGCGAGCGCCGCCGCATCTCATTGGCATGCAGGTTGTGCATGATCGTAAACAGCCAGGTCCGCATGTTGGTGCCTTCGCGCCACAGATGGAGCTTGTCGAGCGCCCGCAGGACGACGTCGTTGACGAGGTCGTCGGCCTGGGTGCGGTCACGCATCAGCGCGATCGCGTACCGGCGGAGCCGCGGAATTTCCGCGACAACCGCCTGGCGCTTGGTTTCTGTGCTCACGATTGAGTGGCGCGAAGGTCCAACAGGAGAAGCGATGAAGCTACTTCTTCATCTCGTCCTTCTTCATCATCTCCTCTTTCTTCATCTCGTCCATGGCGGACTTCTGAGGATTGGTGTTGGACTGGGCGAGAGCGGCGCCGGTCAGGGCGATGGACGCAACACCGGCGGCGGCGAGGATACGGGTGATCGACATAGGTAGTCTCCTATTGGGGTAAACTTCGATTGCAGGTACTTCCACGTGAATAAACACCAAGTGGCGGCAAACCTTTCCATATCAACGAGAAAATTTATTTCCCTGCGATATCAGCGATTTAATCCCCGCATGGCATCGTCCAGCCCTTCGACGGTCAGCGGATACATCCGCCCTTCGACGATTTCACTGATCATCCCGATGGTCGGGAAGTAGCGCCACCGGTCCTGGGGCATGGGATTGAGCCAGGCGACATGCGGATATGTCCGCACCAGCCGCTTCAGCCAGACCTCCCCCGCCTCCTCGTTCCAGTGCTCGACGCTGCCGCCGGGATGCTGGATCTCGTAAGGGCTCATGGTCGCATCGCCGACGAAAATCAGCTTGTAGTCCGAGGGATAGGTGTGCAGCACATCCCAGGTCGGCGTGCCGCCCGCGCGCCGGCGGCGGTTCTCCCGCCACAGCGCCTCATAGACACAGTTGTGGAAGTAGAAATACTCCAGGTGCTTGAACTCGGTCCGTGCGGCCGAGAACAGCTCTTCGCACATACGGATATGCGGATCCATCGAGCCGCCGATATCGAACAGCATCAGCACCTTCACCGCGTTGTGCCGCTCCGGCACCATGCGGATATCTAGCCAGCCACCGTTCTTCGCCGTGGAGCTGATCGTGTCGTCGAGATCGAGCTCCTCCGCCGCGCCTTCGCGGGCAAACCGCCGCAGCCTCCGCAGTGCAACCTTGATGTTGCGGGTTCCGATCTCGGTATCCCCGTCGAGGTCCTTGAACTCACGCTTGTCCCAGACCTTCACGGCGGAGAAGTTGCGGTTGCCGTCCTGCCCGATGCGCACGCCTTCGGGGTTG
>Ga0255761_10005663_pt1 | contig 10864 bp, 8 predicted proteins | sample 071ome_29_FD_179961 | JGI IMG/M metagenome (GOLD analysis project Ga0255761, IMG submission 179961) | Coastal salt marsh microbial communities from the Groves Creek Marsh, Skidaway Island, Georgia - 071407BT metaG (version 2) | ecosystem: Environmental > Aquatic > Marine > Intertidal zone > Salt... | reverse complement strand
GTTTAATTATAGCCCAACAATATGTTTTAAAAAAACTTAGATCAGATGAAATTACTGATTTTAGTATTCTAGATGAAGTTTCTAAAAACCTGATTAAAACAACTGATCTTCTTGTAATAAGAGATCCATACGTGATTCTTGGTTTAATAATTATAGTCGTATTTATCTTATTTAGCTTGACTAAAATGCCAAATATAAAGGATGAAAGTGATACTGAAAAAACAGTATTTATCTTCCATAAATTAATTAAAAATAAAAATTACACAAATGGAGTTTTAGCACAAGCTTGTTGCGTTGGTGCCCAAATTATGTGCTGGACATACATATATCAATACTCTGAGGCAATTAATATTGATAATGTTACTGCAGGCTATTATCAAATGGCAGCATTTATTCTTTTTTTCTTTGGAAGAGCATTCGGAACATATTTATTAAAACATTTTAAGGATGGGAAACTTTTAATGCTTTTTGGACTATTTGCAATAATTTTTTCAATTTTGACAATATTAATTGAAGGAAAATTTGGACTGTATTCTCTTGTTGGAATTTCCTTCTTTATGTCAATAAATTTTCCTACAATTTATGGCATTTCTCTTCTTAATTTGAAACAAGAAGAAAGTAAGTTGGGGTCAGCAGGATTAATTATGGCAATTGTTGGAGGTGCATTAATGCCAAAATTTCAAGCTATGATAATAGATTTAGGAGGGTATGGTGTGAATGATTTTAAAATTTTGGGTATTTCAGAAATAAACCTTTCGTTTTTACTACCGCTATTTTGTTTTATTTTTATTTCAAGATATGGATTAAAAAATTCCTAATTTTTAAATCGATTTGGATTTAATTTATTGTAAAGCTTGTTATCTTTTAGACCTAAAAAAATAGGATCAAGATTTGATTGATTCCATTCTTCGATTTTTGAGTTTAATAAATTAAAACTTTTCAAAAGAGAATCTTTAATATTTTTAGATTCAGAAATATCATTTTCTAAATCAAAAAACATTGAATCATTTCGTCTAATTAATAATTTATGATCTAATGTCCTTAAAGCCCATGTAATATATCTTGGTCTAGTTCCGTCCTCTTGAGGAGGTTGATGGCCATTATTTCTCCAAAATAAATAATCATGGGGAGCATCATTACTGTTTCCACTTATATATGGCATTAGGTTTTTTCCATGTAATGGATTTTTTAATTCAAGGCTAGGATTAATCACAGATTTAATAGTTGCAAAAATATCTAAGGAAATAACAGGTTTTTCAAAAACAGTATTTGGTTTTATTTTAGCTGGCCAGTGCATAACAAAAGGGACTTTTAATCCTCCTTCATATAACTCTCCCTTAAACCCTTTTAAGGGATAATTATTTGATGAGTTAAATTTCGATCCTCCATTATCTGATAAAAAATAAATGATAGTATTATCTAAAATATTATGTTGTTTTAACTTGTCTATTATACCACCTACTCCATCATCAACAGAACTAACCATTGCTGCGTAAGTTTTTCTTCTTTTATCTTCTATATGATCAAACCTATCTAAATATTTCTTTGTAGCCTGTAATGGACCATGTGGAGCATTATATGCTAGATAAAGAAAAAAAGGATTATCGTTATTTCTATCAATAAAGTCAATGGCTTCACGTGATAATGCATCAGTCAAATATTCATTTTCCTCAACACGTTGATCATTTCTTAATAGTTTAGTTCTGTAAGCATCACCTTGACTTTTTACCTCAGTTTCATCCTCCAATGTCCACTCCTCGGGAAAGTATCTATGACCACCTGTAAGAAAACCAAAAAATTCATCAAAACCTCTATTTAGAGGTCTTAATGACTCATGAGCTCCAAGGTGCCATTTACCAATTGCTGATGTTATGTAATTTTTTGATTTGAATAAATCGGCTAAGGTGTATTCTGAAAGTGGAAGACCCATTTTAGGATCTTTTGGAGTATATAAAATATTTAATCCGTAACCAAATTTGTCTTGGTACCTACCTGTAATAATTCCTGCTCTACTAGGTGAACAAACTGGGTAAGAGACATATCCATTAGTAAAGGTTACTCCATTATGGGAAAGCATATCAATGTTCGGAGTTCTTATGTCATTTGAACCATTGAAACCTACGTCATTATATCCAAGATCATCAACAAGTACAAGAATTACATTTGGAAGAGAATCATTTTTTGTTTCACACCCAAATAATATAACTAGGAAAAAGAATAATTTTTTCATTAAGTTAGTGATGTTAGATTGAACTAATTTAAATTATTATTGTGAACATAAGATCATTCATTTTATTTGTTTTTATAGTTTTTTCCTGTGACACAGCTATTGAAAAACCTAATATTTTAATTATTTACGCTGATGACCTTGGCTATGGCGATGTATCTTCTTATGAATCTGGAACTTTACAAACTCCAAATATTGATAAAATAGCAAACAATGGAATTAGATTTACCAATGGATATGCAAGCTCAGCAACTTGTAGTCCAAGTAGATATGCTCTACTAACAGGGACTTACCCATGGAGAAATGAAAAAGCTCGAATTATCACTGGTGGAAACTTAATTATTAATCCATCTGAAATGACTTTACCAAAAATGCTAAAATCTGAAGGATATCAAACAGGAATTGTAGGAAAATGGCATTTAGGTTTGGGTGACACTATCATTAACTATAATAAAAAAATAAAACCTGGTCCTAACGAAGTAGGATTTGATTACAGCTATATTATGGCTGATACCCAAGATAGAGTTCCAACTGTCTACATTGAAAATGGAAATGTGGTAAACCTTGATCCAAATGATCCACTCCTGGTAAGCTTTAAAGAAAACTTTGACGGTGAACCAACAGGAAAAGACAACCCAGAACTTCTTACAACCAAATGGCATCATGGTCACTTTAACTCTATTGTAAATGGTATTTCTCGTATTGGATATATGAAAGGAGGTAAGTCTGCACTTTGGAGTGATATTGATATGGCAGATGAATTTTTAAACAAAGCAAAACAATATATAGATGAAGTTAAAGATGAACCATTCTTTCTATTTTACACTTTACAACAACCTCATGTTCCAAGAACACCACATCCAAGATTTGTAGGTTCGTCTGGAATGGGCCCTAGAGGTGATGTTATAAAAGAAGCTGATTGGTGTATTGGTGAAATCTATAATCATTTGGAAAAAAATAATTTATTGGAAAATACGTTAATAATTATATCAAGTGATAATGGACCAGTTTTAAATGATGGTTATTATGATGATGCAGTTGAAAAAATCGGAGATCATACTCCATTTGGCATCCTTAGAGGAGGAAAATACAGTTTATTTGAAGCAGGGACTAAAGTACCATTTATTACTTACTGGAAAAATAAAATTAAACCTCAAGTATCAAATGAGATGGTAAGTCAAATAGATTATCTTAATTCCATTTCCTCCCTAATAGGATCCAAAATCAGATCAACTGACGGAGTTGATTTATCTGATGTGTTTTTTAAAAATGAAGGTTTAGGTAGAGATGATCTAGTTATAGAGGCGTCAAGAAGAACAGCATACAGAAGCGGAGACTGGGTTATGATTCCTCCAAACAAAGGTCCTGCAATTCATTATAACGTAAATATTGAACTTGGTAATTCAGTTGACTATCAATTATACAACTTAAAAGACGATCCTTCTCAAAAAATTAATTTAGCTGAATCAAACACTGAAAAACTTCAAGAAATGATAGAATCTTTTGAAAAGATTAAATCATAATCTGTACTCGTGCTTGACCCAATCAACTTCCATAACCCACTCACCTTGCATGGGATTATCAGTAATCTTAGCGAAATTTAATATGGCAAACATCGGCTCAGGATAACTATCGCCTAGATTTTCATTTCTATATACTTCCAAATCATCAAGTCTGTAAACTAAGTCACTCCCCTCCCACTCAACTGAGTAAGTGTGAAACTCATCAAGTGTAACATCAAAACCTTTTCTGTAGCTCCACCAATCTCCAGTACAATCTCCTAAATCTTTAATTGCACCTGTAGTAAAATGATTTTTGGTATAGTCTCCATGATGCTCAAAAATATCTATCTCACCTGATCCAACACTTGGCCAACAAATATCTTCATTAGCTTCTTGTACAGGTGACTCATTATTTCTAGCACCTAAAATCCACCAAGCGGGGAACATACTCTTCTTACTACCACCAATTACTCTCAATCTTGCGGTCCATTTGCCTTTAATAAATTCTTTTCTGTTTTTTGAAGCTATTCTCCCAGCAACATATTCTGTTTTAGGATGTAGATTTCCAAACTTATCATAATTATCACATTCATACTCTTCTCCAATGTTGATTACTCTTAATTTTAGAGTACCATCACTTACTTCTCTGGTATTTAATTCACCGTCTGGTAAATAACATTGTTTTTCGTCATTAACCCAAATTCTTTGATCTTGCCAGTTTTCGTCATTGAAATAATTAAAATCATCAAAAAAATCAACCTCCCAAGTTTTAACAAAATTGGGTTCATTATTTGATTCTAATAGTAATCCGCCTGTAACTAATATTATAAAAAGCAGAAGTATTTTTGTAGTATTATTCATATTATTTTTTTATTAATTCAAATTCGATTTCCTCAAGTGATTTTCCTTTAGTTTCGGGTAATATTTTGATAAAGATAAGCAATCCTAATACTGCAATAAGACCATAAATTAAAAAAGTAATTGAAGCACCAAAGTTTGATAATTCCCATGGGAAAACTTGTTGAATAAACCAACTCGTAAAAGAATTGACAAAGCCTATTACACCAATAGCTAATCCTCTATACATATTTGGAAATAACTCAGAAAGCATAACCCACATAACTGGTCCAAGAGAAAAAGCAAAACAGGCAATAAATCCAATAATTCCAAGTAAAACTAAAATTGAATTAATTCTTATTGATAATTCTAATATTTCACCCTCTCTTTTAGAAAATTCATTTGTTCCAATTAAGTTTCTAATATCATTTTTAAAACTAACATCATCGTAATAGATTTTATCAACTACGTCATTAGGGTTTGATAATTCTACTATGTTCAACTTAACAACATCTGAAGATTTTAATTGATATTCTGCTTTACCAAATCCATAAGAACATATTAACAAGCTTAATGAGATGCCAATCATTCCAGTGATAAGCAATGATCTTCTTCCAACCTTATCAATTATTCTAATTGCAATTATTGTAAACAGAACAGTTGTTAAACTAAGGAAAACACCTGATAGAAAAGCTGCATCTGTTCCTATGCCAGTTTGTTTAAATATTGATGTAGCATAAAAGTAAATAGCATTTATTCCTGTAATTTGTTGAACTATACCCAGGGTTAAACCAACAATCATGACATATCTTAAAGAAGGTTTTAACAAGATGCTCAATGGTATTTTTTTATCGATTGATTTATCATCAATTGATTTTTCAATCTCTTTGAGTTCTTTTTTTGCGATCTCATTTCCATAAATTTTTTCTAAAGTCTCTGCAGACTCCTTGTTTAATCCTTTAGTCACTAACCATCTAGGACTTTCTGGCACAAAAAACAATGTAATAAAATATACCAAAGCTGGAATTGACTCAATTCCAAGCATGTATCTCCAAACATTTAAATCATTCAAAAAATCCAGCTTAGTATTGAATTCATTAAAAAGGTAATTACTTAAAAAAGCTGCAAAAAAACCTAACACAATATTTAACTGCTGTATAGAAACTAACCTCCCTCTTATTTTAGCTGTTGATATTTCGGAAATGTAAATTGGAGCAAGAACTAATGCTGTCCCAAAAGCTACACCACCAATCATTCTTGATATGTATAAAGTCTCATAAGAATAAGAAAGAGCTGATGTGATTGCAGATAAAGAATATAAGAAGGCTACACCTATTAGGATTTTTTTTCTTCCAATATTATCACTTAATTTTCCTGCAATAAGCATAGCTATCATTGCTGCAAAAGACGGAGAGCTTACCACCCAACCTGTTTGAACTTCATTTAACTCAAATTCAGGACCTACAAAATTCATTACACCAGATATAATACCTGCATCGAATCCAAAAAGAAATCCACCTAAAGAAACTGTAAATGATAAGAATAAAACTTTATTATTCATTGTTGCTGTTATCTACAAAATTAATCATATTTACGGAGAAATATCTTTATATAATTTTTAATGTTATAATACAGGTATTTAGTATTTTTACTTAAAATAACAACTTATGGTTTTTGATATTGAAATGATTAAAAAAGTTTATTCTTCAATGAAGGATAAAGTTGATATTGCAAAAAAAATATGTAATCATCCTTTAACACTTTCTGAAAAAATATTGTACTCGCATTTATGGAATAATCTGGAGAATTCCTTTGCGAGAGGAAATGATTACGTTGATTTTGCACCAGATAGAATCGCATGTCAAGATGCTACTGCACAAATGGCGTTACTTCAGTTTATGCAAGCTGGAAAAAATAAAGTTGCAGTCCCAACTACTGTTCATTGTGATCACTTAATTCAAGCAAGAATTGGTGCTGGTCCAGACCTACAAGAAGCTATAAATTCAAGTAATGAGGTTTTTAATTTTTTAGAATCTGTTTCAAACAAGTATGGAATAGGGTTTTGGAAGCCAGGTGCAGGAATAATTCATCAAGTTGTTCTAGAAAACTATGCATTTCCTGGTGGAATGATGATTGGAACTGACTCACATACAGTTAATGCAGGAGGATTAGGAATGGTAGCAATAGGTGTTGGAGGAGCCGATGCGGTAGATGTTATGGCAGGAATGCCTTGGGAACTTAAATTCCCTAAATTAATTGGAGTAAAATTAACTGGAAAACTTTCGGGATGGACATCTGCTAAAGATGTTATATTAAAAGTTGCAGGAATTTTAACTGTTAAAGGAGGAACAGGTGCAATAATTGAATATTTTGGACCAGGTGCTGAAAATTTATCTTGCACTGGTAAAGGTACAATTTGTAATATGGGTGCTGAAGTAGGTGCAACAACATCAACTTTTGGATATGATGAGTCAATGGAAAAATACCTTAGAGCAACAGGAAGGGACGAAGTTGCGGATGAGGCAAATAAAATTAAAGATTACTTAACTGGTGATCCTGAAGTTTATGCTAATCCAGAAAAATATTTTGATCAAGTTATAGAAATAAATCTTTCTGAACTTGAACCACATATTAATGGTCCATTTTCACCAGACATTGCTACTCCTGTGAGTAAAATGGCTGAGACACTAGAGAAGAATGATTGGCCAAGAAAAATAGAATGGGGACTTATAGGTTCATGTACTAATTCATCGTATGAAGATCTATCAAGAGCATCATCAATTGCAGATCAAGCGCTTAACAAAAAATTATCAACAAAAGCATTTTTTGGAATAAATCCTGGTTCAGAACAGGTTAGATATACTGCAGAACGAGATGGTTTTCTAGATATATTTGAAAAACTTGATGCAAAAGTATTTACTAATGCATGTGGACCTTGTATAGGACAATGGGACAGAGCTGGTGCTGAAAAACAAGAAAAAAACTCTATTATTCATTCTTTCAACAGAAACTTTGCTAAAAGAGCTGATGGTAATCCAAATACTCATGCTTTTGTAGCATCACCAGAAATAGTTGCTGCTATAGCAATTTCAGGTGATTTAGCCTTTAATCCTCAAACAGATACATTAGTCAATAATAATGGTGAAGCAGTAAAACTCGAAGAACCAACAGGTTGGGATTTACCACCTAAAGGATTTGAAGTAGATGATAAAGGCTATATTGAACCTGATGAAGATGGCTCTGGTGTAGAAGTAATCATTGATCCAAATTCAAAAAGATTAGAAAAACTTGAGCCTTTTTTACCTTGGGATGGTAAAAACATTATCGGTGCGAAACTTCTAATAAAAGCTTTTGGAAAGTGTACAACAGACCATATCTCAATGGCAGGTCCATGGTTAAGATACAGAGGTCACCTTGATAATATTTCGAATAACTGTTTAATTGGTGCAGTAAACGCTTTCAATCAAAAAACAAACTTTGTTAAGAATCAATTAAGTGGTGAATATGGTGGTGTTCCTGATATTCAAAGAGAATATAAAAATAATAATATTTCAACTGTAGTAGTAGGTGACCATAACTATGGTGAAGGATCTTCAAGAGAACATGCAGCGATGGAACCACGTCATCTTGGAGTTAAAGTTGTTATAGTTAAATCATTTGCTAGAATTCATGAAACAAACCTTAAAAAACAAGGTATGTTAGCTTTAACATTTGATAATGAATCTGATTATGATTTAATACAAGAGGATGATACATTTAATTTTGTTGATTTGGAGAACTTTAGCCCTGGTAATCAAATCACAATTGAGTTAGTTCACAATGACGGAAGTTCTGACATTATTAAAACTAATCATACTTATAACTCACAACAAATCGATTGGTATAGAGAAGGTTCAGCACTTAATCTCATAAAAAAAGGGGCATAAAAGCCCCTTATATTTAAAAATAAATTTCTGTTATTCTTCAGAATCTGAGGCAGCAGCCATTTCTTTCTCTAATTGATCAACTCCAAAGTGATATTCTTGTGCTATCTTACCATTCTCATCCCAAACAAAAGTGATGTGAAAAGGAACATTGTAAGAGTCTCCTGAGTTTTTCCCTGTTGCAACCCAATTAAACCAAGTTTGTGTCACAGTGAAACCGTTATCATAAGATGCTGTTTCTACCCAAACATCAATTCCATCATCCTCTTCACCCCATGTTAATTTAATGTCACTAAAGTTTTCATGATGAGCATTTACAAAATCAGAAATTTCAGCTACACCAATAGCTTCAGTACTATTAGCATATAACTCAAGTTCAGATGACCAAAGAGCTTGTAACCCTTCAACATTATTTGCTTCATAATTTTGATAGTGAGCTCTAATCGCATTAGATTTTTCATCATCAAAAGTGATTATAGTTCCTGTTGGTACACATCCTATACAAAGGAATGTGATTAATAATAATAAGTAATTTTTCATAATTTAATTTTTACTAGTTTCTAAATATTGTTGTATTTGTACTTGCATTCCATTTACATCCATCCAGTCTGAAAAGGTCGCAATTTTGTTATCTTCATTGAAGTTAATAACTCCATACCATTTATTGTATACTGGAGCTCCAGTTTCGGTATGAACTGTTGACCAAGTACCGTACACTCTCATCACATTAGGATCAGTATTTATTTCGCCCTCTGAATAAAGAGAACCTGACCAATAAGCAGAGTCAGAACCCACTAATCCTTCACCAGGATTGAATGTAATTTCATCGAAATTTTCAAAATAATATAACCCAGCAGCTTTGAAATCTTCATATCCTAGAAGAGCTCCACCATTATACTGAGGTGGACTCCATTGAACGGAATCAGCTACCACACTCATTAGTTGATCAATATCTTCGTTATAAAATCCTGTTGTAAATGTTTTAAATGCATCAATTTGTTGTTCAAATTTAGCTTTTTGTTCCTCTGTAACTGAGGGACTCTGAACTGTTGTTGTGCAGGAAACCACAAGGAACAATCCAAGAATTAATAATAATTTTTTCATAATTGGTTAGTTTATTTAAAATTAAATAAAAAACTTAATAATAAGGTGATTCCTCCCATTTAAGAAATGTTGCAAATGGTAAAGTGTCAAAATTTAATTTTAAGATTACTCCAATAAAGTTATCATTAGATCTAATAGATTCATTTAAACTAGTTTTGAATCCTAAACCAATTTCATAGTTTTCTACAGGAAAAATCATTGACATGCCGATGCTTTTAAGACCATTTGAATAAGTATTCGAAAAGAATTCTTCAAAAATATTAATACTAAAATTGTAAAATATTATCTCTTGATCTAATCTGAATTCAGAAAAATTAATGCCTTTATCTAATGTTGGTCTATGGAAATATGTCCCCATAGCAAAAAGACCAAAATTTCTAAATTCTGTTTGAAATCCTAAATTAATATCAGCACTTCTACTAATTTTTACAGCTAATTCATTATTACTTGATGTATTAGCTTTTGTAATGTTATTAATCGATAGTCCGAAAAATAAATTTTGATTTTTAATTAAAAAGCCAGAATTAAAATCTATATAGCCTTTAGCTTTATAATAATCTAAAACTGGATCATTAGAGGATAAACCACTAAAAATTTGATCTTCAAAATATAAATTTGAGAACTTACTAGGGATTTTAAAATGAGTTGAAATAAATGGATAAAGAGTAAACTTTGGATTAAGTTTTAACCTGTACGTATAACTAAGCTCTATTTTTGCTTCACCCAGCCCAATATTTGAAAAATAATTTGATGAAACTTTATAACCAAGAAAAAAATTATAATCATTAAAATATGTTGATCCATATAATACAGAACTATTAGATGTCTTCTTATTTTTATCAAAAGATTGTATTGTCTCAAGAGTTAAATGATTTATTTCATTAAGACCGATAAAACCTGGGTTATTAATTCCAGCAATATCGGTGTAGAACAATGATTTATGCTCTTGAGAAAAAGAATTAATACTGATTAGTATGAAAATAATTATTTTTTTCATTTACTCAATTATTGAAAAATATCCAGATTCATAAACTTCAGATTCATCTAACGTATAGCCAATAAATTTGAAATAGTATATTTTATTTTTATTCATCCTATTATATGCATCCCAACCATCAAGTAAAATATCCTCTTTTAGATTATTTGAAATATCAAAATCTTCAGAATATAAAATATTTCCACTATCATCATAAACATGTAATTCGCCTTTAATCAAGCCTGAAATTATTGGTCTAAAATAATCATTGATACCATCATTATTAGGTGTAAAA
>Ga0255761_10005651_pt1 | contig 10873 bp, 8 predicted proteins | sample 071ome_29_FD_179961 | JGI IMG/M metagenome (GOLD analysis project Ga0255761, IMG submission 179961) | Coastal salt marsh microbial communities from the Groves Creek Marsh, Skidaway Island, Georgia - 071407BT metaG (version 2) | ecosystem: Environmental > Aquatic > Marine > Intertidal zone > Salt... | reverse complement strand
CTCCTTGAAGCAGAATTGTTTGGTCATGAAAAAGGAGCTTTCACGGGCGCTAATCAACTTAAAAAAGGGCGTTTTGAACAAGCGAATGAAGGAACATTATTCCTTGATGAAATTGGTGACATGCCGGTCGATCTTCAAACAAGACTATTAAGGGTGCTTAATGATGGTTATTTTTATCGAATTGGTGGGCAGGATCAAATCAAAGCAAATGTTCGAGTAATTACAGCAACACATCAAAACCTCGAGAAGTTGGTTAAGGAAGGAAGGTTTAGAGAGGATCTATTTCATCGACTTAACGTTATTAGAATTAAAATACCTTCACTTCGAGATAGGGCTGAGGATATTCCCATCTTATGTGATTTTTTTCTCAAACGAAGTGCCAGTCATTTGAATGTCAGTTCTAAAATAATTTCTCAAGATGTCCTTGAGTTCTTTAAGAGCCTAAATTGGCAAGGTAATGTAAGGCAGCTAGAAAATACCTGCCATTGGCTTACCGTCATGACCACAGGAAAAATAATTAATATCTCTGACTTGCCTGATGAAATAAAAAATGAAAGAGCCTTATTCACATTGGAAAATGTTACTTCATGGGAAGATGGATTAAAAAAGGTTGTTTTTAACGCTATTGTAAATGGTGAGGAAAATATTTATTCAGACCTCATCAATGAGGCTGAGAAAATTATAATTCAACAAGCCTTAAAACAAACCAAAAATAGAAAAATTGATGCGGCCAAAATTATAGGTATCGGAAGAAATACCATCACCAGAAAAATTAAAGATCTTTCTATCAAATAGATTTATTAAATTTTTTTTCAATGTAAAATTAATTAATGAACGATGAACAATTTTTAAAAGCTGTCGATTTACATAAATCCGGTAAATTAGATCAAGCTAAAAAGCTATATGAGCAAGTTCTCAGAAGCGATCAAAAAAACTTCCAAATTCACCTTCTCTTAGGCATCCTTAATATCCAAGATAAAAATTATAAACAAGGAATAATTCATCTATCAAATGCAGAAAAAATAGATGAAAAAGATATAACTTTATTAATGAATCTTGCAATAGCTTTTCAAAATTTAAATAATTTTAGCAAAGCAGTAAGTTATATAAAAAAAGTCTTGCGGCTTGACCCATCAAATTCAGATGCCTTTAATAATTTAGGTAATATTTATAAAGATGCTATTCAAGAAGATAAAGCTGTTGAAGCATTTGATAGTGCAATAAAACTAAATCCAAATAATAATATTTTTAAATTAAACAAAGCTAATGCGTTGATCAAGTTTAGAAAATATAATCATGCACTTTCACAATTAAACTCAATTAAGCATGACAAGGAAATATTTTCTGAAATAAATAAATCTTTGATAACAATTTTTGTTAATTTAAATGAGTATGAAAAAACTATAATTGTATGCAGAAAATTTTTATCTCAAGATAATGTCAATAACACTGATAGAGAAGAAATAACTAATCGTTTGATCTCAACCTTGCTTAAAGTCAACGAATTAAAAGAAATACCAAATCTTATAGAAAAGTTAACAGATAAATTTTCAAAGGATTTTTATCGGTCGTTATATTTTTTAAAAAAGAAATCTTTTGATGATTGTAAAAAAATTCTAATTGATTTATCAAAAAATTATCCAGATAAACACCAGGTTTATCATAATTTAGGCGAATTATATTTAGAAAATTTAGATTTGATCAATGCAACTAAATATTTCACAAAATCCATAAAAATAAATTCAGAATATTTTCGGTCTAAAGTTAGCTTAGGTCTCACCCAATTGGCTCAAAATAATTATTCAGATGGTATAGAAAATTTCCTTTCTTATCAGGATTCAAACGAAATTAATTATAAATATCCTCCTGTTGGAAAGAAATGGAATGGAGAAAATATTGCAACCCCAACTTGCATATATTTAGATCAAGGGGTTGGAGATGCAATTTTCTATTCACAATTTATAGATAAGCTTGAACAGTTTTGTAATAAATTCTATTTTGTATGCGATTCAAGGTTAAAAAATATTTTTAGTAGGTCTTTTGATAATAATAAATATACATTTATTACTCGTGATGAATTATGTTCATTAAATATCGAATTTGAATTTTTCCATTACGGTCCTTTTTTACTTAAGCTTTTTGCAAACCAAATTCATAATTTAAAATTTAAAAAATATTTAGTGCCAAAAAAATTAAAGATTCGTAAGGCAATAAAAAATGATTTGATTGCTGGTATCTCATGGAATAGTAAAAATCCATTATTTGGCAACGAAAAATCAATTCATTTAGAGAAACTTATAAATAAACTCAGAAAAAAATATACTACGTTTATTAATTTACAATATGGAAATTTTGATTTTGAGATAGAACAACTTGAAAAAAATTATGATATAAAGTTTCTCAAGCATAAAAATGATAATTTTCATGACCTTGAAGAGCTTCTCTGCCTTATCCAGAGCTGTGATGAAGTTTTTACCATAGACAATACTACCGTTCATTTAAGTGGAGCAATGGGTATTAAGACAAATCTATTACTACCCTATAATCATGCAAAAAATTGTTGGTATTGGAATGCACATAAAGGTAACCAGTCGCTTTGGTATCCAAGTGTTAAAATTCATTGGGCCCCTAAAAATTCTCCCTTGGAAAATATTAAGATATAAAAAAAGACCTCCGCAAAGGAGGTCTTTTTAATTATCTTAACTAGAACTAATTCTAGAAGAATAAGATCGCGCCAAGAGAAACCTTGGTTGAATCGTTAGTAGTACCGTCATGAGACTCTGCCTCAAGATCAGTAAACTCAGCAACTAAGTTAAGATGCTTTGTAAGTGGGTGGTATGCACCAACTGTCCAACGCTTGTTCTCATCGATTAATGAGTTGTTTGTCTCACCTGATGCAAGATCAAGGTTTGACACACCATAAGCAACACCTAATTTAGTACCTGTAGGTAATACATAAGTACCTTGGATGTAACCACCGTCTGAGTCACGCTCATTACCAGCAGAAGCACCGTAAGCACCTAAGAATGTAGTACCAGCACCTTCACCTGTGTAAGCATAAGCTGTCACACCGAAGTTACCAGCATTGAAGTTAACACCTGCTTCATATGCGTCAACATCAAAATCAGATGCAGCGCCTGCATCAGCAGTCACTTCATATTTAGCAAAACCTGCCCAAACTTTACCAGCAGCAAATGAGTATGAAGCCTTACCTTCAAGACCAAATGTGTCTTGGAAAGCTGTATTTGCTATTGTACCGAATTGGTTAGGGTTGGTAATACCAATCGTAGCTTGGAAGCCGTTCATGTTAGGTGTTGTATAAGCAACTTGACCTTTCCATGCAGCGTAGATGTAACCAGTACCAATACCACCGTTAGTTGTGTTAAGAGCTGAGCCAGAGATAGCGCCGCCAGAACCTACACCTAAAAGTGTCATATCATTTAAAATTGCGTCAGATGCAAAAATACCAAGATCTTTACCTAACTTAACAGAACCCCATGACTTGTCACCAAATGTTAAGAACGCTTGACGAGCAAGAACTGAGCTGTTTGTTTCACCAACACCTGTACCGCCACCAGTACCAAGACCAGCGCCGTCACCAGTGAAACCATTTGCTGATGCATTAGGTTGAATAGAAATTGTGAAAGATACATCTAAATCATTTTGACGCGTTGTACCTGTTACACCTAACCATGATGGTAAAAGACCAGTACCGATTGATGGTGACTTAGATTCGTTACGTGAATCTTGAGTACCAGCTAAACCACCAGTAACTGTCTGAGATGAAGCATCATCAGCATCATACATTGATGCGTATGCGTTAACGTTACCGTTAAAATCAAGTGTCCACTCGCCAGCAGGTACGATAATACCAGCGTTAGCAGATGAAGCACCTAAAACTAAAGCAGCAGAAGCAACTGCAGCTGAAATTTTCTTGTTCATAATTAAATCTCCTAAAGTTTATTTAACTATTCATACAGCTTCTATGAATCGTTGGGATCATTATCTCTAAATTTGTAGGTTCTTATCAAGCTTTTTGTGTCTTTTTCCACAAAAAAAGGATTATTTGTTGTAAAAAAGCAACATATAATTCAATTACAGGCCATACTGGTTAATGAGCTCATGAGCAAAACGGTCTGTCATGCCTGCAATATAGTCTGCGATATTTCGTTCTTGTGCACAATCATTGTTTATACGAAAGGATATCGGTAATTTTTCATAGTTATGTTTGAAGAAATAAAACAAGCTATGGATGATGTTTGAGGCTTGCTCACCCATTGTTTGAACGCGTGGATGTTTATAAAGATGAAGCCTTGAAAAATTCTTTAGCTCTGCAAAAATTTTTTCCATGTGCATTGAAAAATTAATTATCAGTGGGAGTGATCTAATGTCCTCTGCGCTTTTGGGATCATAATCTTTTAAATTAGAAATACTGTGATCACATAGGTCTGAAATAATATTACTCATCATTCGTCTTAAAACCTCATTTGTTAGCTGCTCTGAAGTTAAGCTTGTAAATTTTTCTTTGACTTGTTTTGATGTTTCTCTAAAAGACTCTATTTCACCGAGTAATTTAAAATCTAATATTCCAGATCGCAGACCATCATCAATATCATGATGAATATAAGCTATCTCGTCTGCAAAATTAACAATTTGTGCCTCAAGCGATGGTTGCCCACCTTTTATAAATCTATCACCAACCTGACCTAATTTACTGGCATTCTTTTTTGAGCAGTGTTTTAAGATGCCTTCCCTAACCTCAAAGGTAAGATTAAGGCCATCAAAGGCGCCATATTTTTTTTCCAAAAAATCAACCACTCTTAACGATTGAAGGTTGTGTTCAAAACCTCCGAAGTCTTTCATACACTTATTTAGCGCATCCTGTCCAGCATGGCCAAAAGGCGTATGGCCCAAATCGTGTGCTAAAGCAATGGCTTCAACAAGATCTTCATGACAACCAAGCGTTCTTGCAATGCCTCGAGAAATTTGAGAGACCTCCAATGAATGTGTCAAACGACTTCTAAACATATCGCCCTCATGATTCACAAAAACTTGCGTTTTATATTGAAGGCGCCTAAAAGAGGCAGAGTGAATTATTCTGTCACGATCTCTTTGATAGTCATTTCTTGAGGATGCCACCGATTCATAAAATAATCTGCCTTTACTATTAGATGGGTCGGATGCATACAAAGCTAATGTCATTATTAAAAGCTTTTTGTTTGAATAGTTTTTTCCAAGATATTTAAATCATAATCTTCTGTTTGAAATGATTCGCCAATCTTTTTAAGAAGAATTAGGCTAATCTTGCCATCCTTATTTTTTTTGTCTGAGGCCATTAAATCTAAAAATTTAGATTGACTAATATCGGGAGGATTGGTTGGTAAGCCTGCATGAAATAAGATTTTTTTTATTCGGTCAAAATCTGTTACATCCAAAAAGCCCATTTCTTTCGACATAAAAGCAGCCATAATAATTCCGGCCGCAACTGCTTGGCCGTGAAGCCAATTTCCATATCCAACAGCAGTCTCAATTGCATGGCCAAATGTATGACCTAAATTAAGTGAAGCCCTAATACCCTGCTTAGTTTCTAATTCATCTTCTGCAACAACTTCGGCCTTATTTTTACAAGAGCGAATAATTGATTCGATTAAAGTGTTAGCATTTCTTGCTAACAAACCATCCATTTTAAGTTCAAGCCAGTCAAAAAATGCAGCATCTCTAATTAATCCGTACTTGATAACTTCCGCTAAACCAGCTGATAATTCTTGATCGGGCAGTGTATTTAAACAATTAACATCAATCATGACAGCCTTGGGTTGATAAAAGGCGCCAATCATATTTTTACCCAAAGGGTGATTTATGCCAGTTTTACCCCCAACAGATGAATCGACTTGAGACAAAAGCGTAGTTGGAACCTGAATAAAATCTATCCCTCGCATATAGGTTGCAGCAGCATAACCAGTTATATCACCAACAACCCCGCCTCCAAGGGCAATTAAAAGAGAATCTCTGCCAAATTTATTATCAAGCAAAGTTGCATAAATTTTATTTAAACTGTCATAATCTTTATACTTTTCACCATCATCAAGCTCGAGACTGATAACTTTCTTTGCACAGCTTAAAGACTTCTTAAGAACATCATTATAGAGTGGTCCAACTGTTTTATTAGTGATTACAGCAACATCTTTTTTTAAAATATATTGAGCAAAAATACTTGGGTCAGAAAGTAGGCCCTTTCCAACAGTAATTTCATAACTCCTGGAACCTAGATCTATTTTTATTATTTCCATTTATTTTAATAATTCCAATATTTCATTCTTAATTTCATTTATTTTTTTATTTTTCGTTTCTATTATGTAATCTGCAACCTCAGTATATAAAGTATCTCTATCTCTCAAAAGATCATTAAATTTTTCATTCAAATTAACATTTTGAATTAAAGGTCTAGTCTTATCATCTCTTAATCTTAATATTAAATCCTTAACATTTGATCTAAGATAAACAACACTCCCTAACTGTTGCAAAAGTTTTCTATTCTCGCCACTTAAGACAATACCGCCGCCAGTAGCAATTACTTGTTTTTGATAATCCATTAAATCTTTAAGTAAACTATGTTCTCTTGATCTAAAACCAGCTTCACCCTCTAATTCGAAAATAGTTGCTATATTAACGCCCGTTTTGACTTCAATAGCCTGATCAGTATCAAAGAATTCCATTTTTAAAGCTTTACTAATTAGTTTACCAATAGTAGTTTTTCCGGAACCCATCAATCCCACCAAAATTATATTTTTATTCTCATTCATAGAATTTAGAAAAACAATTTTTAGATCTAATCTGAAGGCTCTATAATAACCTTATATACAATTTAAGATAACTCCACTTTAATAAATTTAGATGTTTTCATCACTTAAAAATTTTCTCTTTCTTACGTTCATCGGTTCTATTTCAACCTTAGCATTAGTTTTTTTTATGGTGGTATTAATATATCCCACTCTTCCAGAAGTAAGACATCTTGAGGAATATCGCCCTAAACAACCTTTACAAGTTTTTACTAAAGAGGGGTCTCTAATTTCTGAGTTTGGAGAAGAGCACAGAGAATATATTTCCATTAATAAAGTGCCTCAAAAAATGATTAATGCCATTCTTGCGATTGAGGATCGTCGTTTTTTTGAACACCCTGGGATTGATATTATTGGAATCGCTAGGGCAGCACTCAGAAATATTACTGGACAATCAAACGAGGGAGCAAGCACAATAACTATGCAGGTCGCTAGAAACTTTTTTTTATCTTCTGAAAAAACTTTAAAAAGAAAAATTAATGAAGTTCTTTTGGCCATCAAAATTGAAAAAAATTTAACCAAAGAGGAAATACTAGAGCTTTATATCAATCAGATATATTTAGGGCAAAGATCCTTTGGGTTTGTTGCTGCCTCAAATACATACTTTGATAAAAATTTAGAGGAATTAAATTTAGCTGAAACAGCATTATTAGCAGGATTACCCAAAGCCCCAAGTAAATATAATCCTTTTAGAAATCCTGATGATTCAATTTACCGTCAACATGCAGTTCTAAAAAGTATGTTAAGGCATGGATTTATTGATAAACCAACATATCTTCTCTCACTCGAAGAGCCAATAAACTTAAGAGAGTCTTTTACTAAAAGAGAAGTGAAAGCAGATTACGTTGCAGAAATGGTTCGCCAAACATTGTATGAGGAATTTGGAGAAAAAATATATACCAGCGGTTTAAAGGTTTACACAACCATCAGAGACAAAAATCAAAAATATGCCAACCATGCCGTTCAAAATGGATTGATAAATTACACATCAAGGCACCCTATTAACCAACCCGAAGCTTATTATGATTTATCAGAAGAAAAACTAATAGATAAAAAAAATCGTTCAGAATATTTAGTTAAAAAATTAAGAATGTTGCCAACCTATGGGGACTTTATTCCTGGAGTTGTTCTTGATCTGCAGCCACTAAAAGTTACAGCAATTTTAAAAAATGGAGAAATTATTAATGTTTATAAAAAAGGGTTGGAGCTTTTAAAAGATGATCTCAATATTGAAAATCCTAATTTAAAAAAAGTTAAAATTGGAACTGTTTTAAGATTTGTAAAGCAAAGAGGTTATTGGATTGCTACGCAATTACCTGAAGTTGAAAGCTCCCTAATTTCTATTGATCCTCAAACAGGAGCAGTTCTTGCTCTTGTTGGTGGTTTTGATTTTTATAAAAATAAATATAACCACGTGACTCAAGCACAAAGACAACCAGGCTCAGTTTTTAAACCCTTTATATATTCTGCTGCACTAGAAAAAGGCATTAATGCAGCTTCACTTGTAAATGATGCTTATCTTTATATTACAGCTAAAGAACTTGGTTCTAATGAAAATTGGGAACCTCAAAACTATAATGAAAAATTTTCTGGTCCAATAAGACTTCGAGACGGTTTAGCATTATCTAAAAACTTAGTTGCTATTCGCGTACTAAAAAATATTGGTGCAGATTATGCTCAAGATTATATTACTCGTTTTGGTTTTGATGCAAAAAAACACCCACCTTTTCTATCTATGGCTCTTGGGGTTGGCCAAGCAACTCCTATGGAGATTGCTTCAGCTTATGCTGTTTTTGCAAATGGTGGTTACCTCAAGAAACCATATTTCATTGAGAAAATTATTGATAGTAAAGGAAGAAAAGTTAAACAAAGCACCGCACTATTAAATGAGGAAACTCCGAGGGTGATTGATCCAAGAAATGCTTTTATCATGACAGACATGCTAAAAGAAGTAATAAACTCTGGCACTGCAAAAAAGGCGAAAAGACTAAAGCGGAGTGATATCGCTGGAAAAACTGGAACGACGAATGATCAATATGATGCATGGTTTGCAGGCTTCAATCCAGATATCGTAACTATTACTTGGGTTGGTTTTGACCAACCAAAACCCCTAGGTAAATTTGAAACAGGCTCTAGAGCAGCATTGCCAATATGGATTGATTACATGAGGCCCATTCTCAATCAGTACCCAATAAGATTTATGGTTGAGCCTGAAGGTATTATGCCTGTTAAAATTAGAAAAAAAGATGGTGTTGTTGCCCTCCCTGAAGAGGATGGTATTTATGAATATTTCTATGAAGAGTTTTTACCACAAAGCAATGCTTACTATTTGATCAACTAATGGGTAAGGAAAATACTAAACACATTAAGCTTGCCATAGCATCTAAGGCGGCAGAGCTAATTTCTCAAGAAGGAATACGTGACTATCATTTTGCAAAAAAAAAGGCTGCCAAATATCTTGGATTTAGTGAGAAAGAAATTTTGCCATCAAATTATGAAATTGATAAAGAACTTATACTTTTCAAAAATCTTTATCAAAAAGTTGATTATGACTTAGTGCGAAATTTAAAAAAAGAGGCTTTGAAAATTATGATACTTTTTGAGCGCTATAAACCTTTTATATCAAATCAATTTTTAGAGGGCATTATTACAAAATACCCAATCATAGAAATTAATTTATTCACAGATGATATCAAAGAGATTGAATACATTCTGCTCAATCAGAATATTCATTTTGAAATTATTGATTTCAATATTCATAAAAAAAACTCTTTAAAAACTCTAAGTATCTACAAAATTGATGGCTATGAATTTCCAATAGAGCTTAAAATTTTTGATACCAATGAACTTAAAATAAAAAACAAACAAATTTTAAAGGCAAGAGGATTAAGTCTTAAAGAATTGGAGGGGTTTGATCCTAACGATGTTGCTGAATAATTCTAGCAGCCCGCATCGCAAAATAGGTTAGTATCGCATCTGCTCCCGCACGCTTAAATGCAAGCAGAGATTCCATAATAATTTTATCCTCATCAAGCCATTTTTTTTCGCTAGCGGCTTTGATCATCGCATATTCACCACTAACCTGATACACAAACGTAGGTTTAGAAAAAGCTTCTTTAACTCTAAATACGATATCTAAATAAGGCATTCCTGGCTTCACCATAACAAAATCAGCGCCCTCGTCAATATCCAGCTTTACCTCATGTAACGCCTCATCACCATTTGCTGGATCCATCTGATAAGTCTCTTTAGATGCTAAGCCTAATGATACTGATGAACCAATAGCCTCTCTAAATGGACCATAAAAAGATGAGGCATATTTTGCTGAATAAGCCAAAATTTTAGTATCAATAAATTTATGTTCTTCAAGAGCCTCGCGAATTTTAGCGACTCGACCATCCATCATATCTGAGGGTGCAACCACATCACAACCCGCTCTTGCATGCGAAAGTGCCTGTTTAACTAAAACCTCAACGGTTTCATCATTCAAAATTTTATTATTAGAATCTATGAGGCCATCTTGTCCATGACTTGTGTAGGGATCCAAAGCAACATCAGAAATAATGCCAAGATTGGGTAATTGTTTTTTTAATTCCTTAATAGCCCTTGGTATTAGGCCATTATCATTAAAAGCTTCGGATGCGTCCTCTGATTTTAATTGTTGATCAATCACGGGAAATAAAGCTATGGCTTGAATTCCCAGCTCATAACATTCTTTTGCTTCTTGAATAAGATTATCTATGCTTAGCCTAAAAATTCCCGGCATAGATAAGATAGGCTGTTTAATATTTTGACCCTCAGTTACAAAAATCGGATAAATAAGGTCCTCAACCATCAACCTATTTTCCCTGGCTAAATTTCTAGAAAAAGGATTATTTCTGATACGTCTCGGTCTTTTTTTAATAGCCATCACTAACCTAAAAAATTATTTAAGGAATTGCCTGGATCCTCATCTCTCATAAAGGCCTCTCCAATTAAAAAAGTAAAAATACCATGATCATTCATTAATTTTAAATCATCATGAGTAAATATTC
>Ga0255761_10005636_pt1 | contig 10889 bp, 9 predicted proteins | sample 071ome_29_FD_179961 | JGI IMG/M metagenome (GOLD analysis project Ga0255761, IMG submission 179961) | Coastal salt marsh microbial communities from the Groves Creek Marsh, Skidaway Island, Georgia - 071407BT metaG (version 2) | ecosystem: Environmental > Aquatic > Marine > Intertidal zone > Salt... | reverse complement strand
ACTATGTAGGATTTGAAGCTCCTGCATTATCAGGTGACCAAATATGGGTATTACCTGATTCAGACGGAACAGCAGGATATGCACTTAAAACAGATGGTGCTGGTAATTTAAGTTGGGGTCTTGCTGGTGGTAATGCTTTCGAAACAATTGCAATTGCTGGACAATCAAGTGTCGTTGCAGATAGTTCATCAGATACATTAACACTTGCAGCAGGTACAGGTATTACACTCACAACAAATGCTTCTACTGATACAATTACAATTACAAATAGTTCATTAGGTGCAAATGCATTTGGCACAATTGCGGTAAGTGGTCAATCTGATGTAGATGCAGATTCAACATCAGATACATTAACATTGGTTGGACAGAATGGTGTATCAATTACAACAGATGCTTCAACCGATACAGTTACAATTGATGGACGAACATCTTATAATACATTTACAACAGATTTATTTACAACAGCAAATAATTCAACTACTGATTTTGTTTTAAGTGTTACACCAAGTTCAGAAGATAACTTAATTGTATTTGTCGAAGGTGTATATCAAAATAAAAATTCATATTCATTAAGTAGTAATACATTAACACTTTCAGGTGCTCCAGGTTCTGGTGAAGAAGTTGTAGTTCATATTGTCAGTGATGTCATTACAGGACAATCACTTGTACGAAATAACTTTACTGGAGATAATAGTACAACAGACTTTACTTTAACTCTTGCACCAATGAATGCAAATAATACCTTTGTATATTTTGATGGTGTATATCAAGAGAAATCAGAATACAGTGTCAGTGGTACAACATTATCATTTAACACTGCACCAGCACTTAATGATTCAATTGAAGTAATCATACCAAAAGCGACTGAATTAAATAGTCCAAGTGCTGATTCAATTAACTCAATTGATCAATTTGATGATACAGCAATTATAGGTTCTGCTTTAACATCAACAACATTAGCAACAACAAGTCAAAGTACAATTGCAACTCATGCAGCTGCAACATATAGAACAATTAAATACCTTGTACAATGTACACAAGGAACAGATTATCATTCCACAGAAATTAATTTAATTCATGATGGTACCACAGTTTATATTACAGAATATGGTACACTCTTTGATAATGCAGCATTAGGAACATTTGATGCTACAATTTCAAGTGGTAATATATTATTACAAATGACACCAGGTAGTGCAACAAGTATGACAGTTAAAGTCGTATCAACAGCAATACCTGTATAAATAGAATAAACATAACAATCGATGGAGAGTGAAATCGAATGGCAACAGATAAAAATTTCGTAGTCAAAAATGGACTAAACATAGGTAGTACAGAGGTCATTAGTTCCTCTGGAGTCGTCGCATCATCTGCGCTTACAAATGTACCCACAACTTTAACCGTCATCGGTCGTTCAGCAAACACAAGTGTTTCTATTTCAAATGGAAGTTTTAATGTAGTAGATAGAAACAGTGCAAATATTTCAATAGGAGTAAGTTAAGATGGCTAATAGATATCCTCTCATAGTCGATTCATCAAGTCAACAGATCAAAGAATTACCAAGTGGAGATACTCTTGTAATAGATAATTTACAAGTTACAGGTACCACAACCACATTAGAAACAGCAACATTGAATGTTGAAGATAAGAATATCACAATCAATTATTCAACAGGAGATTCATCATCAACAGCAGATGGTTCTGGTTTAACATTTCAAGATGCAGTAGATGCTTCGACGGATGCTACAATTCTTTGGGATACTACCAATGATCGTTTTCAATTTTCACACGGCGCAGAAGTTACATCAGGCAACTTGTTGGTTGGGACTACTGATACAGCAGTTTGGAATAATTCTACTGGTGAAGGTGTTGTAATACAAGAGAATGCTATCCAAATTGCTCGAAGCGGAAATGTACCTTTATTAGTAAACAGACAAACTGATGATGGCGAAATTGCTAGATTGCTGCAAGGTGGCTCAACAGTTGGAAGTATTGGTGCTAAAGGCGGTGATTTAACTATTGGAACTGGTGATACAGGTTTACGCTTTGTTGATGGTGATGATGCAATTTGGGCTATCGATACATCAACAGGAAATGGCAGAGACAATGCTGTTAGTTTGGGCGTTGCTGGTGCAAGATTCAAAGACCTCTACCTTTCAGGTGTAGCTAAAATAGATTCTTCAGCTTATATTAGTCAACAAGCTATTACATCAAGTTCAAATTCAGTAGCTTGGAACGCAGCTACTCAAGCAAACGCTTATCATTTATTAACAGAGAATACAACCTTTGCTGCTCCAAGTAATGCAGTAGAAGGAGCTATTATTTCTGTAGAGATTGCTCAAGGTGGAACACCATATACAGTAGCTTGGAATACAGTTTTTGAATTTGCAGCTTCCACAGCTCCTACAATGACAGCAACAGCAAACAAAACAGATATCTTCTCATTTAGATATAATGGAAGTATCTGGCAGGAAATAGGAAGAGTTCAAAACATGGCTCAAACATAATATGGCATTTACTGATCGTCTACATAATCGCGGAAGTATATCAACTGGGTATGATATTCCTTATTCTTTTGTACAAGAATATAACAGTACTCGTTTTGTATCAAAAACTTGGGGTGGTTTTGGAGGTACTAACCCTACAAATACAAAAGCGACTGTATCTTATTGGCACAAAAGAGCATCATCAGAAGCAGGTGTTGGAGGAGGTTGTTGGAAGCTTTTAGATACTCAAAATAGTGAAGTATCTATAATGGCTCCTGGAGGTACTTATGATAGTTCTATTTATTGTGCAGGACAAAATGAAAGTTTATTTAAGTTAGTAACTACTGCAAAGTTTAGAGATACAGGTGCATGGTATCATGTTGTTGCTTCTTTTGATTCAACTCAATCAACAGCATCTGACAGAATAAAATTATATGTAAATGGAGTAAGAATCACAGATTTTAGTACAGCAAATTATCCTGCTCAAAATTCTGATTTTCGTCATATTTCAGAAAATAGTCAACATCATGTAGGGCACAATGCAAATGCAGGAAAGCCTTATGGTTATTTTTCAGATATGTATTTTATTTGGGATCAAGCAAAAGATGCTACAGACTTCGGAGAGTTTGATGAAGATACAGGTATTTGGAAGCCTATAGAATATACTGGAACATTTGGAACTTATGGTTATTATTGGGATTTCTCAAATACAAGTAATTACGCAGAAGATCAGAGCGGAAATGGTAATGATGGCACAAGTGTAAATACTACGGCAGCTATGCAGTCAACCGATACACCTACTAATAATTTTTGTACACTGAATACTAATTCTGCTTTAGGAATAGTTAAATATTACGAAGGAGCTACAATAGGAGCTCTTATTGGAACAGGAGATGAACCTGGTGAAGGTAGTATAATGTTCAATAAAGGAAAATGGTACTACGAAGCACGCGCTGTCGGAACTACAGATGCAGACGCTATGTTTGGCTTAGGAAAAGTAAATGAGTGGGGATTAAGTTCATCAAATCCAGGAAATGATGCTTATAGTTTTGCTTATCATTCGGCAGGCAGAGTTTATTATAATAATAATACCAGCATAACTGGCTGGGCAACTTACGGTACAACAGATAAAATAATGATTGCTATTGACCACGATAATGGATTTGCTTATTTTGGAGTAAATGGTACTTGGGGCAATAGTGGAGTTCCTACAAGCGGAGCAACGGGTACGGGTGGATTTGATTATTTTGGCAATACATCAATATCAGCAGGAGATGGTGTTACTTTTGCCTTCAGAATACACTATAGAACTTATAATCAATCTTACTATAATTTTGGAGGGCACACAGCTATATCAATTGCAAGTGCAGAAAGTGATGCAAATGGATATGGAACCTTTGAATATGCACCACCAACAGGGTACTATGCATTATGTACCAAGAATTTAGCGGAGTTCGGATAATATGGCTTATACAACAATAGACGACCCATCTGCACATTTTCAGATTAAAACTGGTGTAGGTGCTTCCTCACCACAAAGTCATACTTTTGATGGTAATAGTGATTTACAACCTGATTTATTGTGGTGGCAGCGTAGAGATTCTAGTGGTTATCCTACCTTACATGACTCTTCAAGAGGGGCTAATAAATTTTTATACGCAAGTGAGACAAATAGTGAAGGTACTGATGGAAACCAAATTACATCTTTTAATACTGATGGCTGGTCAACAGGAAGCAGTTGGTTTGATTTAGGTTCTCAAACATGGGTAGCTTGGGCATGGAAAGCCAATGCAAGTAGTACTAGCTCTAATACAAGTGGAACAATAACCTCTACAGTACAAGCTAATACTGATGCAGGTTTTAGTATTGTTACTTATAATGGTTCGAATGATTCTACACAGACAATAGGGCATGGGTTAGGACAAAGACCTGATGTAGTTATGGTTAAAAGAAGAAGTGATACAGGAAGTTTTATTGTTTGGACTTCTAGTTTAACTTCAGGTGCTTTTTTACAATTAGCTGCAACAAATGCAGAATTTGTACAAAGTAGAATTTACCAAGCTGGTATGACTACTACAACTTTTGGTGTTGGATTTAACAATACAACAAGTGCATCTGGACACACTTATGTAGCCTACTGCTTCGCAGAAAAACAAGGCTATAGCAAGTTTGGAAAATATACAGGCAATGCAAACGCAAATGGACCATTTGTTTATACAGGATTTAGACCAGCTTTTGTATTGCTTAAAAATAGAGATGCTGCTGAATCTTGGGTACTATATGATACTACAAGAAACCCATACAATGTAGCAGATTTAAAACTTTCACCCGATACAGCGGATGCTGAAAATGGTAATTCTGGAATTGGTGGAGCCGCTTATAATAATATAGATATTCTTTCAAATGGGTTTAAATGCAGAACAAATAATGCTGCTACTAATGGAAGTGGAAATACAATAATTTACATGGCATTTGCAGAAAATCCATTTGTAACATCAACAGGAGTGCCGACCACGGCAAGATAAAGGAGAAAAATTATGTGGGCATTAGTAGAAGATTCTACAATAACAAAGATTTTCCGACAACCAAAAGCGTTTAAACTTGGGGAAACTCAATACCCCGCAAACATTTTTACTCTTTGGTCTGTAGCGGAAAAAGAAGCAATCGGAATTTATGAAGTAGTCGTAGATAATACGAATCTAAAAAATTCAGAATATTATATAAATGGGGCAGAATCATTTGATTTTTCTGGCGGTGTAGTAACAAAGAGTTTTGCAACTGCAACGGCGAAAGATTTAGATGAATTGAAAGTAAACCATAAAGCAACTATAAATAGTCAGGCAGGAAGCTTACTTTCTGGAACTGATTGGTTAGTTGTGAGAGAGGCGGAAGGTGGCACAGCGATGCCCGACGCCACTGCTACATGGAGAGCAGCAGTTCGTACAAAATCAAATGAAATGTGCGATGCAATTGATGGTGCGGCAGATGTAGATGCATTAGCAGCACTTTATGAATATACAAATACAGGAACAGAAGAAGAACCCGTGTATACAAGACCTTTAGGAGACTTTCCAGTTTTAGGAGAATAATATGACAACCCAGATTAAAGCAGGAGTAATCGCAGCAAATGCAATCACAGCAAGTGAACTTGCCAGTTCAGCTTTGTCTGGCGGAAGTTTTACAGGAGACGTAACGTTTGATACGGACACTCTTGTAGTTGATTCGGCGAATAATCTTGTCGGTATAGGTACGAGTAGTCCTGAAAGTAAATTAGCTGTTAAAGGAATTTCAGGAAACGCAGATTTATTTAGTATAAGTGATGTTGCGGTGCCGACTAGTGGTGTTGAATATGGCACAGCCATGATTAAAACAAACTCTACTGAATATGCTTTAAATATTACAAGTTATAATGCAAATGGTAAAGGTCTAAGAATCTACAACAACGGGGGACAAAATGCTTTTCTAATTAGTCAAGCAGGTGGAGATAGGTTTGTTGTAGATGGCTCAGGCAATGTTGGTATAGGTACGGATAGTCCAAACCAAGATGGTTTTGATGCAAATGCTACAGTTTTATCTATAAAAAGTGCAAATAATGGTGAAGGTGTATTAGAACTTATAGGCGGTGGTAATAATTCAGGCGACCAAATTTCAGTTATAAATTTTATGAGCCAAGCTGTTGGTAATCCTGCTGGGCAAATTACAGCTCTTAGAGGAAGTGCAGATGATGAAGCATCTATAACTTTTAATACTTCAGGTGCAGAACGCTTAAGAATTACAAGTTCTGGCGATGCTCAATTCAAAGGAAATATAGCTTTTACAAAACAAGATGGAATGACTATAAGTGGATATGAATCTCTTGTAATGCAGATTAATTCGCAAAATAATCAATCAAGCAGAGTTTTTCAAGTTAACAACTATACAACACCTCTATTTATTGTTCATCAAACAGGAATAATAGATGCTAGACTTCCTTTTAAATTTCACAGTACAACATCAGACCCTTCTGTTACAGACCAAGGATCTGTATATTGGAACTCAACAGACAAAAAATTTAGGTACTATACAGGTTCAGGTTGGGTAAATTTAACTACACCAGATCTTACAGCAATTCCTGGATTAGATGTTTGGGCAGATGTTACTGAAGGAATTTCAGGTGGAACAATCGCCGATTTAAGCGGAAATGGAGTAGAAGGAACACCCTATGATGCAACAAATCATATAGGAACTTTAGGAAACAATACTTATTATAACTGTAATTCTTCTGGTGGTAGTTGGATTACCTATGATAGAAATGATTTCAATAATTATGCAGGTGATGTAACTTTATTTTTTGTCATGACAAATAGATCATCTTTAAGCTCTGAAGGTAGTTTTATAACTCAGAATTATCAAGCAGGGGTTGGTTATCATATTATTCGTCATTATGGTACTTCAGATGATTTTAATGTTTATGCCTCAAATGTAAATAATTTAGCTTTAACTTCCACAAATACGGCAATTCCAGTAAATGCTTCTTATAATGAAGGCGTGATTATAATATTTTCTATAGGCACAGGGACTAATTGGGTAATTTATAAAAAAGAAAATGGATCAGAAGGAGTAGATACTTTTACAAGTTCCACTTCTGCAACCTTCAACTTTAATTCAAATACAAACGCTATAAGAATCGGAAACTCACAATGGGCAGGAGAATATCTCAATGCTGGAATATTTGCATGGGGAATTATAGATCATCAAATTACAGCAAGTGAAAGACAAATCATTTATGATTATTATGCAAGAAAAGGAATAGCAGTATAATGGCAAATCTTACTTATACACAAATATATTCAATGACACAACAAGAAATAAGTGATGTCAAACATGAAAATATGATGAGTCAATCTCATGACGATACAATTAGTATTAATGAAAAATTAAATGCAATTGAAGCGGTTCGTCAAGCAAGAAAATATGCATATCCAAAGTTAGAAGAACAACTTGATATGCAATATTGGGATAGTGTAAACGGAACAACAACTTGGAAAGATAAGATAGCAGAAATTAAAGCTGCGCATCCATTTCCAACGGATTAGGAAATAAAATGGCAAAAACAACAATACCAGCAGGATATATAGCAGCAAACGCGGTAACAAGCACTGAACTTGCAGCAAACTCTGTAACAGCAGCAGCAATTGCTTCAGGAGCACTTGTAGTCGCTGATATTGCTGACAATGCAATAACAGGAGCAAAGATTGCAGCGAATGCTGTAGACAGTAGTGAAATAGCTTCAAATGCAGTAGGCACAAGCCAAATAGCGGGAGATGCCGTTACTGCAGCAAAGATAGCAGATAATGCAGTTGGAAGCGACCAAATTGCAGCGAATGCAGTGGGTTCGAGTGAATTAGCAAGTGGAGCACTTTCAGGTCAGAATTTTACTGGCGATGTGACTTTTGATACAGATGTATTATTTGTTGATTCTGTAAATGATAGAGTTGGTGTAGGCACTACAAGTCCTTCTTCTGAGTTGCATGTTTATAACAATGGAACATCTTCTCAATTTAGAGTACAAAACAACGATGGCACAGCAAAATTTCAAAAGTATCAAGACGATTTATATATTACTAACGATGATACTGGAGATATTTTATTTAATGTAAGTGATTCTGAAACTGAAGCAATGCGTATTAATGCTTCAGGTAATGTTGGTATAGGTACAACCAACCCATCCGCAACCTTAGATGTAAACGGAACTATCAAACTTGATGGTAATTATCCGACTGGTTCTAATAATGTTGCCTTGGGTGATGGTGCTTTATCAAGTGGCTCTTTATCTGGAGGCTCTAATACCGCTATAGGTTCTAATGCAGGTAGAGATAATACTACAGGAACAAACAATACAGCAATAGGATCATATGCTTTAGTACAATCTACAACAGGAAACTACAATACTGCAATAGGTGATGGAGCAATATTTGCAGCTAATACAGGCAATAATAACACTGCGGTTGGGTATCACTCACTTTTTGCAAACACTACAGGAAAGTCAAACTCAGCAGTTGGTAAAGATGTTTTAAAATCAAATACTACAGGTGAGTACAACACAGCTCTAGGTGCAGATATACCAGGCTATTATGGAAGTGCTTTAGGTTCAAACACTACAGGTTCAAGTAATGTTGCAATCGGCACAAGTGCTTCGCAAAGTTGCACCACAGCTTCTTATAACACAGCAATTGGTGCAGAGTGTCATCTATTAAACACTACAGGTGCAAATAACACTATTGTTGGTTTTAAGGCTTTAAAATCAAACACTACAGCATCAAACAATACAGCGGTTGGTTCTCAAGCTTTAGAAGCAAACACCACAGGTACAAGAAATATAGCAGTAGGTGCTAATGCTATGGATGCAGCTACAACTGCTAGTTATTCTGTAGGTATCGGATATAACGCACTTGGAGCTATGACTACAAGTTCAGGCTATTCTGTTGCAATAGGAGATTCAGCATTATCAAGTGTAACTACAGGTAATTCAAATGTAGCAGTAGGTAATAATGCTCTAAATGCTAATACAGCATCAGAAATAACTGCTGTTGGTTATAACGCTCTCTTATCAAACACTACAGGAATAAGAAATGTGGCAGTAGGTGCTTTAGCAGCAGATGCTAATACCACAGGTTCTTACAACACCGCAATTGGTCATTTTGCTATGTCTGCGAATACAACTGGTGATTACAATACTGCTGTGGGTGCTTACGCTTTTAATGAAAGTAGTAGCGGTTCTAATAACACTGTAATGGGTTATGGGGCTATGTATAAAAATAGTACAGGCACTAATAATACAGCGATTGGTTATGCAGCTTTAGATAAAAATACCACAGCATCCAACAACACAGGAGTTGGTTATTTAGCTCTAACAGCAAACACTACAGGCACTCAAAATACTGCTGTTGGTTCAACAGCTTTACGAACAAATACAACTGGTTTTTCTAATGCAACATTAGGAGACCAAACACTATATTCAAATACAACAGGAAGTTATAATATTGCCATAGGTACTGCTGCTCTTTATCTCAATACATCAGGTTCAGCAAATACCGCAATCGGTTATGCAGCTCTAGATGCTAATACTACGGCAGGAAACAACACAGCAGTCGGTTATACTGCTTTAACTGAAAACACTACAGGTCTAGATAATGTAGCGATGGGTTACAATTCTATGGGCGGTAACACTACAGGAAACTCAAATGTAGCGATTGGTTATAGTGCATTAAGTTCTAACACAACAACATCTAATGGCGTCGCAGTAGGTAAGCAAGCCATGTTAGTTAATACAACTGGTGCTGGAAATGTTGCAGTTGGGTATCAAGCAATGGTTTCAAATACAGCAGGCGGTGGACAAACAGCACTAGGATTTCAAGCAATGCAAGCAAATACTACTGGGTATTACAATACTGCTGTGGGTTATGTTGCTGGTTATAGCATTTCAACTGGGTATGAAAATACAGTTTTAGGATATCAAGCAGGACAATATACAAATAGCATAACTACAGGGTATGCGAATACTATTATAGGTGCTTATGCTAGAAGTTCGTCATCAACAGTAAATAACGAAATAGCAATAGGAAGGTATGTATTAGGACAAGGAGCTAATACCGCAACTATTGGTATAAGCGGTAACGGAGTAAGCATTGCTACTAATGGTTCAACTACTACATGGACAGCACATTCAGACGAAAGACTTAAAAAGAATATTGAAACTTCTATAGCAGGTTTAGATTTTATAAAAGATTTACGACCTATTACTTATCAGTGGAAAAACAAAAATGAAATATCTTCTGAGTTTGTAAATTATTATGATGCTGATTCAGAAGAAACAGTACATGGAGATAAAGACCATACTTATCATGGTTTTATTGCTCAAGAAGTTAAGGAAGTTATTGACAATCATCCTGAAATTAAAAACGGACAAAGTATGTGGCGTGAAGGACCTGATGGTATTCAGCATCTAGGAGATTCAGCCTTTATTCCTATGCTTGTAAACGCTGTAAAAGAACTATCCGCTAAGTGCGATAGCTTACAAAGTGAAATTAATATTCTAAAAGGAGAATAAAACATGGAAGAAAGAAATGTAACACAAATTCTATCAGCAGCAGATGATTCTGTTAGCTTGATAAATAGTGTAAACGATGGCTCTTGGGATACAGGACTTATGGAGCAAAGTGAAATCAACGATATGGTTCAGCGTAATGTTGACCATCTTGAAATCATTTTAGCTTATGAAGAAGTCGTAGCTGATAGCTCAGACAAATCTTCATATACTGATGCTGTTTCTACAGGAAAAGCTTATATAGAAGCAAATTAAAAAAGGGGCATTAAGCCCCTTTTCTTTATTCTGAAACTTCTTCTTCCGAAGGTTTTTCTACT
>Ga0255761_10005628_pt1 | contig 10899 bp, 10 predicted proteins | sample 071ome_29_FD_179961 | JGI IMG/M metagenome (GOLD analysis project Ga0255761, IMG submission 179961) | Coastal salt marsh microbial communities from the Groves Creek Marsh, Skidaway Island, Georgia - 071407BT metaG (version 2) | ecosystem: Environmental > Aquatic > Marine > Intertidal zone >... | reverse complement strand
TCCAATGTCCTCTTTCAGCAGTGATTTTTTCGCTTATTCCTGTTATAGCCTCCATTGCTGAACTACCCATTAAAACGATAATCTTTGGGTTTATAATTGATATATGCTCTTTCAAAAATACTGAGTACCTTTTAATCTCGGTTGAGGTTGGTTTTCTATCATCAGGTAGTCTAAAATTGATTGCATAACTTGTATAAATATTTTGCCTCTTAATATTGATGGCTATGAGCATTTTGTTAAGAAGTTCGCCAACTTCACCTCTAAATGGGACACCCAACTTTTCTTCTTCAGCCCCAGGAGCCTCTCCAATTAACATTAAAGGGCTATTTATATTTCCCTCACCTAAAATAATTTTGTTTGAATTTTCTTTCAATTTACAATTTTCAATTGAATTTATTTGATCTTTTAAATTTTTTAGTAATTCTTCTTTATTAGTTTGCAGAGTGCCATTTTTCGTTTCTAAAATATTAAATCTATTTATTGGCTTATCAGCGAATATAAATTTTGGCTCAATAGTATTAATTAGTTCTTGGTTTAATTTGGTATTTTGATTTATCACTTTTTTAGTCATAGTATGGTTACATGTTCCTAAAATTTCTAAAATTAGTACTATTAATATTTATATCTTATCAGACACCTTTGTATTCTAAAAGTGCTACTTTTAATGATTTCAACTCAAGAGATTTGTCAAATTATTTTTCTGGAATTGTTGCATTTGAAAATCGAGATAATTCTGAAGCTTTAAAATTTTTTAACTTAACCAAGGTATTAATTAACAAACATGACAGTTATTTAAAAAGATATGTTAACTCTTTAGTTTTAGATAACAAAGTACCTCAAGCAATTAATGTATTAAATAACAATGCAAACAAATCTAATTCAGATTTTTATGATGCGTATATAATTTTAATAATTGACAGTTTAAAAAAAAATAACTTTAAAAAGGCTGACGAATATTTAACACAAAGTTTAAAATTTCAAGACGAAGATAGAATAAACCTAGTTATATTTGAAACTCTAAAACAGTATATTTATACATTTAAAAATAAAAAAATATTAGATAACAAAAAAAATTTTGGAAACTTGTCTCTTATAGCCGAGACATTCCAAAGATGTTATATTGAAGATAAAAGAACTTCGTCATTTTTTCTTAATTTAATAAATAATCAACAAGGTGATTATTCAAGATACATTTTCTTTTATCTTAATCATTTAATTGATAACAATAAATTAAATGAAGCAAGATTAGTTGTTGAACAAATTGATTATATAAATTCAACACTTTTACTCTCACAAAGCAAAAGTTGGGTAGACAAAGAAAAATTCGATGATTTTGGAAAAATTTTTTCATGCAAAGATCATAATGATCTTGTAAGTGAGTTTTTATTTTTAATCTCTAATCTTTATTCTTCTCAGGATAATTTTGAGAAATCAAATTTTTACTTAAATTTGTCAAACTATTTGAATCCCAAGTTTGAATTTAATTTGTCATTGGTTGCAGAAAATTTTTATCTCAATGATGAATTTGATAAAGTACAAAGGATCTTAAAAAACTTTAAAAAAGAAGATGAATTTTATTATTGGTTTAGATTAAAAAAAGAAGCTCAAATAATAATTCAACAGCAGGATTATGAAAATGGAATTAAATACATAGATTCAAAATTTAATAAAATTGAAAATCCAAATATAAAAATGATTTTTGATTTAGCCAATTTTTATAAAAATTCTAAAAATTATGAAAAGGCAATAGATCGTTATACAGAAATTATTTTAACACTGGATGACAATTCACTTATCAAATCAGATGTATTGTATCGTAGAGGTGGTAGTTATGAAAGAATGGGCAATTATGAAAGGTCAGATGAAGATTTATTGCATGCGCTTAAAATTGATCCTAGTGATGCATATATTTTAAATTACCTTGCTTACTCTTGGTTAGAGCGTGATTATAAAATTAATGAAGCAATGGATATGTTGAAAACAGCATATGATTTAAAAAGCAATGATCCATATATTATTGATTCAATTGGATGGGCTTATTTTTTAATAGAGGACTATGTAGAAGCAGAAAAGTATTTAAAAAGAGCTGTAGAATTAATGCCAGATGACCCAATCGTGAATGATCATTATGGAGACATTTTATGGAAATTAAATCGAAAAATTCAAGCAAGATATTTTTGGAACAACGTATTAACTTTTGATGACACCGAAGACGATATGAGAGAAAAAATCAATATTAAAGTAATTGAGGGTCTTAAAAATTCCTAAATGAAAATTAATAAAATTAAATCTAATGCAAAGTTAAATTTAGCACTAAATATCACTGGAAAAAAAAAGGTTTTACATAAAATTGAAAGTATAATTGGTTTCATAGATTTACATGATGTTATTTCGATAAATCAACATAATGGAAAAAAACACCACATTTCTTTTTATGGAAAGTTTTCTAAAAATATTGGAAAAAAAAATACTGTTCAAAGATTATTTCAGATACTAGATAAAGAAAATTTATTAAAAAATAAAAAATTCAAAGTTAAAATTAAAAAATTAATCCCTCAAGAAGCTGGGTTGGGTGGGGGATCGATGAACGCAGCTAGTGTGTTTAATTATCTGGTTAAAAAAAAAATTATTAATCCTAATCATCAAAAAACTCGAAGTATCTGTGACTGGGTTGGTTCTGATGTTATTCTGGGAACCATTTCATCCAGCTGTGTGTTGTCATCAAGTGGTAGAATAAAAAAGATTTATAATACTCCAAAATATTATTCTACTTTAGTAAAACCTGATTTTGGGTGCTCAACTAAAAAAATATACTCAGCTGTTCGAAAGTATACAAAATCAAAATATAACAAACCTAAAAAAAACATGTTTGGAGTAAAATATTTGATTGATCAACAAAATGCCCTTGAAACAATAGCACTCAAAAAATATCCAAAACTTAAAAAAATAAAGTTGTTCTTAGAAAGTATAAATAATCCATTATTTGTAAGAATGACTGGTTCAGGATCAACAATTGTTGCCTATTATAATTCATTAAAGAGTTGTAAATTGGCAAAAGCTAAATTTAAAAGAAAATATAAAAATTATTGGTGTGTTACAGCAAAAACTATATGAATTTTATATTTTTATGTTATAGGAAGCTAGTATTGGGGCGTAGCCAAGCGGTAAGGCACGGGTTTTTGGTACCTGCATCCTAGGTTCGAATCCTAGCGCCCCAGCCATTTATGAAAAATTTTTTAGATAAATTTTTTTCCAGATCAAAAAATCTTGATTATATCAGTCAAAATTTAAAACAAATTACTTTAACAACACCAGCAAATAAAATTTTTGAGGCAATTAATAATTTTTCAGAGAAAAGTGAAATCAGATATGTGGGTGGGTGTGTAAGAAAAGTGATAAAAAAAGAAAATGTTGATGATATTGACCTAGCAACAAATTTAACTCCCCTGGAAGTTTGTGAGGCTCTTAAAAACAAACAAATAAGTTATTACGAAACAGGAATTGAACACGGAACTATAACAGCAATAATTGATGAATATAAATATGAAATTACTTCTTTAAGGAAAGACGTCTCAACTGATGGAAGGCATGCTGAAGTAGAATTCTCTTTAGATTGGAAGGAAGATGCCTCTAGAAGGGATTTTACTATCAATTCAATTTATGCAGATGGTGATGGTAATTTATTTGATCCATTTAACGGTAAAAAAGATTTGGAGGATGGTTATATTAATTTTATTGGCAATGCGGAAAAAAGAATTCAAGAGGATTATTTGCGTATTTTAAGGTATTTAAGATTTTATTTAAACTACTCAAATCATGAGCACCAGCCAGAAATAATAAAAAATATAAAAAAAAATATTGATGGAATTTCAAATATATCATCTGAAAGGTTAATCGATGAGCTAAAAAAAATAACTAGTTCAAATGGATTTTTAAAACTTTTCAAAGATAAAGAAAGTTTAGAACTCATAGAAATAATTTTCCCTCAATTAAAGAATATTAAAAATTTTAAAAAACAAAATTCTTATGCTGCAGAGAATTTTTTAAAAATTGACTTTATATTCTTAATTGCGCTTTTAGTGATTGATGGGACTGATAATGCTGATTATTTTCTTTATAAATTTAAAATATCTAACAAAGATAAGAAAAGATTAAAATTAATAGATCTTTTTTATAGAGAAAAAGTAACTTTAAACAACTTTACAGAGAAAAACTTGAATAAATTTTTTTATTTTAATGGGCGACAGGCTGTATTGGATATAATTAATTTTAAAATATTTATCTCAAACAAAGTAGAGAAAAAACTAATCAAACTATTAGATACTTATAAAGAGAAAGTAATTCCAACTTTGCCAATAGGGGCCGATCTATTAATGTCTAAATTTCAAATTCCTGAGGGCAAAACTTTAGGTAATAAATTAAAAAGGATAGAAGAAACTTGGGTTCAAAACGGATTTCAAATTTCAGATAAGCAGGTTCAACAAATAGTTAAAAGTTAAATATATTTAACGTCTTTAATTTCAAAATTTTTTACACCAGAGGGTGTATTTATTTCAACTAAATCACTTTTATTTTTTCCAATCAAACCTTTGCCAATTGGTGATTGAAAGAAAATTAGTTTTTGTTTTAAATCTGCTTCATCTCTTCCAACAATTTTATAATTAATTTTTTCACCAGTATCTAAATCTTCTAAATAAACTGTAGATCCAAAAATTACTTTTCCTTCATTGTTTAGTTTTGTAACGTCAATAACATTTGCTCTTGCAATAATATCGTTAATTTCTGTAATTCTTCCCTCGTTATGAGATTGTTCTTCTTTAGCTGCATGATATTCAGCATTTTCTTTAAGGTCTCCATGGGATCTCGCTTCAGCAATTGCAGCTACTATCTCAGGTCTTTTTTTTTCTTTTAAAAAAACCAATTCTTCTTTTAGTTTATTTAATCCGTTTAATGTTATTGGCTCTTTATCCATTTTCTTATTTCCATTTTGCAATCGGGGGTAATGACATCAAAATTCCTTCAACATTACCACCAGTTTGTAGCCCAAATTTCGTTCCTCTATCATAGAGCAAATTAAATTCTGCGTATCGACCCCTTTTAATATACTGAAACTCTTTATCTTTTAAAGTCCATTTTCTTTTTAATTTTTTTTTAATTATTTCATTAAATAGCATTTGAAATGTAACACCAACATCTCTGACAAATTTAAAGTCATTTTCAAAATTATCATTTTTATAGTCAAAAAATATCCCACCTATACCTCTGGCTTCTTTTCTGTGAGGTAGATAAAAATATTCATCACACCACTTTTTATATTTTTTATAATAATTTTTATTATGTCTATCGCACATTGCCTTTAATATTTTATGAAAGTTTTTCTTCTCTTTTTCATCTTTTATTGCTGGGGTTACATCCATACCTCCACCAAACCAATTCTTTGTTGTACAAATAAATCTGGTATTAAAATGCATTGCAGGAATATGGGGATTTTGCATGTGCATAACTATTGATATTCCTGATGCCCAAAATCTAGGATCTTTACTTGCGCCTGGTATATTCTTTTGAAATTGTTTAGGAAATTTTCCATAAACTTTTGAAAAATTTACTCCTACTTTTTCAAAAATTTTTCCATTTTTAAGAATTCTATATTCACCACCACCCTCATCTTTTTTACTGCTTCTATTCCAAGAAGTTGATTGAAAATTTAATTTGTTTTTTTCAATTTTTAAAATGTCGTCACATATTGCATTTTGTAATAGCTTAAACCAATTACTCGCTAAGTCTTTTTTAATTGAAATATCCATTTTATATTAATTCAATTTGACGCAAACTTTCCGCCAAAACAATGGCAACAGACGATGAAATATTAAGAGATCTTACTTGATTATTCATGGGTATTTTTAAACGATTTTTAATAATCTTGTGAACCTTTTCGGGTACCCCAGCACTTTCTCTTCCAAACAAAATAGTATCATCAGGCTTAAATTTAAATTTAGTATAATTTATTGAACCCTTAGTTGTCATCAATACGATTCTCTGTTTTTTCTTTGCTTCAAAAAATTTTTCCGAACTTTGATAAAACTCTATTTGACTATAGTCCATATAGTCCATAACCACTCTTTTAAAACGTTTGTCTGATAATAGAAAGCCACATGGTTCAATTATTTCTAATTTAGCACCCAAACAAGCACAGGTTCTTATGATTGCAGCAGTATTCTGAGGTATATCAGGCTCATACAAAGCTATTTTGGGTCCTAAAATTGTTGAATTCTGTGTCATTCTTTCAGTAGTAAAATAATTATTTTATATTATATGAATTCGTATATTAACTATTTTAAATCAAAAAGAGATAATAATAAAAGCTACTAAAAAGTGTCTGAAAAAAAAACAAAAAGAAGAGATTTTTTATTTACAGCTACCACAGCGGTAGGAGCTGTTGGTGCTGCTGCAGTGGTGTGGCCAATGATAGATCAAATGAATCCAGATGCTTCTGTTAAAGCATTAGCTAGCACAGAAGTTGATGTAAGTGCATTAACACCAGGAAACACACTAACTGTTTTGTGGAGAGGTAAACCAGTCTTTATAAGAAGAAGAACCCAAGAAGAAATTGATGAAGCAAGAAAAGTGAAGATGGAGGATTTAATTCATCCAGAGAAAGATGAGGATAGAGCTAAAAATCCAGAGTGGCTTGTAATGTTAGGGGTTTGCACACATTTAGGATGTGTACCTTTAAATGACAAAGGCGATTACAATGGATGGTTCTGCCCATGTCATGGATCCCACTATGATACATCTGGAAGAATAAGAAAAGGGCCAGCTCCATTAAATATGGAAATACCTAAATACGAATTCGTTAACGCTAATACAATTAAGATTGGATAAACTAAACACTAATGAGTGATCACGACTACAGACCAAAATCAAAAGTAGGACAATGGTTTAATGATCGATTACCACTTTTAACTCTTGCAAATCATTTAACAGATTATCCGACTCCTAAAAATTTAAACTATTGGTGGACATTTGGGGGAATTTTAACTTTTTGCTTAATCACTCAAATTATCACGGGATTAACTCTAGCAATGCATTACATCGCTCACGCCGATATGGCTTTTGAAAGTGTTGAGCACATCATGCGTGATGTTAACTATGGTTGGTTAATTAGATATATTCATGCAAATGGTGCATCTATGTTTTTCTTAGCAGTATACATTCATATTTTTAGATCATTGTTTTACGGTTCTTACAAAGCACCAAGAGAAATAATTTGGATAATTGGAATAATTATTTACTTACTAATGATGGCAGCTGCGTTCATGGGATATGTATTGCCTTGGGGACAAATGAGCTTCTGGGGAGCAACTGTAATTACAAATTTATTTAGCGCCATTCCTTTTGTTGGAGAGGGTATTGTTACCTGGTTATGGGGCGGATACTCAGTAGACAATCCAACTTTAACAAGATTTTTTACATTGCATTATCTTATTCCATTTTTAATTTTAGGATTAGTTGTTTTACATATCTGGGCTTTGCATGTTCCTGGAAATAATAATCCAGTTGGGATAGACATCAAAAAACCTTCAAAAGACACTGTGCCTTTCCATCCTTACATCGTAATCAAAGATGGTTTCGCTTTATTAATGTTTATGATTGTTTTTGCATTTTTTGTTTTTTATTCACCAAATATACTAGGTCATGCTGATAATTATATTGAGGCAAATCCAATGGTAACACCTGCACATATTGTACCTGAATGGTATCTATTGCCTTTCTATGCAATTTTAAGATCTGTACCAGATAAATTGTTAGGTGTTGTGGCAATGTTATCTGCAATATTAATTCTAGCTGTCTTACCTTGGTTAGATACTTCGAAAATTAGATCTGCAGTATTCAGACCTTTGTATAAACAGTTTTACTGGATACTAGTTGCTGATGTTCTAATTCTTGGTTATGTAGGCGCAATGCCAGCTGAAGGACTTTATTTGTTAATTGCAAGAGTTGCTACGGCATATTACTTTTTACATTTTTTAGTTATTCTTCCTGTTTTAGGATTTAAAGAAAAAACTTTACCGGTACCTTTGAGCATAACCGAACCAGTTCTTGGTGGTTCGCCCAATTTAGCAACAGCGAGGAAAAAAGAAAGTAAGATAGAATAAGTGAAAAAATTACTTAAAATATTTTCAGTATTATTATTAATTTGTTCGTCAAATACCTTCTCTTTTGCTGCTGAAAAAGTTGATTACTTAAAAACAGATTGGAGTTTTAAAGGGCTTTTTGGAAAATTTGATAGAGCTTCTCTTCAAAGAGGATATCAAGTTTACACAGAAGTTTGTGCCTCATGTCACTCAATGAAATACTTAAGTTACAGAAATTTAGCTGAAAAAGGTGGACCAGAATTTCCAGAAGATCAAGCTAAGGCTATTGCAGCTTCATTTGAGGTAATGGATGGACCTAATGCAGACGGTGAAATGTTTGCTAGACCAGGTAAATTATCTGACAAATTTGTAATGCCGTATGACAATGTAAAAGCTGCTCAAGCCGCAAATGGTGGTGCATACCCTCCAGACATGTCTGTTTTGGTTAAAGCTAGAGGTGGTGGTGTTGATTACATATATTCTTTATTACAAGGCTATGAAGAAGCTCCTAGTGGAATGACTTTGGATGATGGTGTTCATTATAATAAGTATATGTATGGAAATAAAATAAGAATGGCTGCTCCACTTTCAGATGGATTAGTCGAGTACGGTGATGGAACTACTGCTACTGTTGAACAAATGTCAAAAGATGTAACAACATTTTTAATGTGGGCTGCTGAACCTCATCTAGAAGCTAGACATCAGATGGGCTTTAAAGCAATTATATACTTAATTATTTTGACAATTCTTGTTTACTTCAGCATGAAAAAGATATGGTCACGTGTTGAATCTGAAGTTTAGTACGTCTCCATCTTTCACAATATAATCTTTACCTTCTAATCTCATTTTTCCATTAGCTTTAGAATTTACCCATCCATCATTAGCAACAAAATCTTCATAAGATATAGTTTCAGCTCTAATGAAACCTTTTTCAAAATCTGTATGAATTTCTCCTGCAGCCTTAGGAGCAGTACAGTTTTTTTGTATTGTCCAAGCCCGTGTTTCTTCAGGTCCAGAAGTAAAATACGTATCAAGTTCTAATATTTTATAGCCCTTTTGAATTAACATACTCAGACCTGTGTCTTTTAAACCAATCATATCCATATAATTTTTTTTTTCATCTTCTGCTAATTCATTTATTTGGTTTTCTATGTCTGCAGAAACAATCAGAGTGTTATCTTTTCCAAATTTTTCGATAAAGTTTTTAGTATATTTATTTCCATCTTGAACGCTTTGCTCATCTACATTGCAAACAAAAATCTTTGGTTTTATTGATAAAAGACCACTTTGATTAAGTTGTTTTGTGTCAAATTGAGAATTTAATATTGATATATCTTTATCATTATTAATGCAGTCTAATGCAATCTCTAAAATCTTAAGCTGATCTTCGTCAACGTTTTTCTTATTATTTTTTTCAAGTCTTTTTTGTATAGATTCTAGGTCAGCTAACATCATTTCAGTTTCAATGATCTCAAGATCTCTTATAGGGTCAACATCAGGATTAACATTTTGAATATCGTCCGAGTCAAAGCATCTAATCATATGAATAACTGCATCAACTTCTCTTATATGGGACAGAAATTTATTGCCCAATCCTTCACCTTTAGATGCACCTTTCACAAGACCAGCTATATCTACAAATGAAATAGTTGTATTTATTGTTTTTTTTGATTTTGAAACTTCTGATAATTTGTTCAATCTTTTATCTGGAACAGGGACTACTCCCACATTGGGATCTATCGTGCAAAATGGAAAATTTGCAGCCTGGGCTTTACTTGAGTTTGTTAAAGCATTGAAGAGTGTAGATTTACCCACATTAGGTAAACCAACAATTCCACATTTAAAACTCATTATTTATTATTTACTGTGCTAGAGAATAAATCTAATTTTTTGTCGATAAGTATTGAAATAGAATCTGTGATGTTATTTGTAATTTTTTCCAATCCAAGCATTTCATCCTCATCAAAATTTTGAAGAACAAAATCACTAACTTCCATTTTATCTTTTGGTTTACCAATTCCTATTCGCACTCTTGAATAATCTTTACCAATAAATTTGTCTATTGATGCAATTCCGTTATGTCCTGCATCAGAGCCACCAAATTTTGCTTTTATTTTTCCAAATTCTACATCTAGATCGTCATGAAAAACGATAACATCCTCAGCATCTATTTTGAAATATTCAATTAATTCTCTAATACAAATTCCAGAATTATTCATAAATGTTAAAGGTTTAATTGCATAAACTTTTTGTTCTCCCACATTACCAGTTGTAAGAAGTCCTTTGAATTTTGGTTTTTGTTTTGAAAGTCCAAATTTTTTATTTATTGCATCTATAATCTTGAAACCAATATTGTGTCTATTGTTTTCACTGTCTGGGGTTGGATTGCCTAATCCTACAAGTAGTAGCATAAAATATTAATATTGGAGGATAAAATTCAATTTTAATTAACTTATTTTTTTTCTTCAGCAGGTTTTTTATCTTCACCTTCTTTTTTATCACCTTCAGCTGCTGGCTTATCTCCACCTTCAGCTGCTGCCGCTTCTGCTCCTTCAGCACCTTCTCCCTCAGCCGCCTCAGCTTCTGCAGGTTTTTCAGGTTCTTTCATAACAGTCGGAGCTGCTAGAGTTGCAATTACGAAATCTCTTCCTTGAATTGTAGGAGTAACGTCACTGTCAAGATTTATAGAAGAGATTTTAAAACTCTCTCCAATATCAACTCCATCAAGATCTATCACAAGATTTTCAGGAATTTTTTCGCTTGG
>Ga0255761_10005626_pt1 | contig 10900 bp, 8 predicted proteins | sample 071ome_29_FD_179961 | JGI IMG/M metagenome (GOLD analysis project Ga0255761, IMG submission 179961) | Coastal salt marsh microbial communities from the Groves Creek Marsh, Skidaway Island, Georgia - 071407BT metaG (version 2) | ecosystem: Environmental > Aquatic > Marine > Intertidal zone > Salt... | reverse complement strand
AGTGGAATACCGTATTGCGATGAAACGCGTTATCGAGCGCAAGCTCATCATGGGTATCGCCAATGGTTCTGTGGCCGTCGATGGGAATATCATCTACACCGCCAATGACCTGCGCGTGGGCCTCTTCAGCTCGACGGAAACGTTCTGATGATAGCGCGGGTTGTTGTTACAGGAATGGGCATCGTCTCCTGCCTCGGGAACGAGATTGAGGCGGTGGCGGCTTCACTCAAGAACGGTCAATCGGGTATCTCCCATTGCCAGGCTCATGTCGATGCGGGGATGCGCTCCCACGTCGCGGGCCAGCCCAACATTGAGTTGGCTGAACATATCGACCGCAAACAATGGCGCTTCATGGGCGATGCCGCGGGCTACGCTTACTTGAGTCTGCAGCAAGCCATCGCCGATGCAGGACTCAGCGAGGAGCAGGTGTCGAATCCGCGGACAGGCATTGTCGCGGGATCCGGGGGCGCGTCTTCGGCGAGCCAGGTCGAGGCCGCAGACACCCTGCGCGAGCGCGGTTTGCGTCGGGTCGGCCCCTATCGGGTAACCCAAACCATGGGCAGCACAGTCTCCGCCTGCCTGGCAACCCCGTTCAAGATTAAAGGCGTCAATTATTCAATTTCCTCCGCCTGCTCCACCAGCGCCCACTGTATCGGTAACGCCGCCGAACTGATCCAACTCGGCAAGCAGGATGTGGTCTTCGCCGGCGGGGGGGAAGAGCTTCACTGGACCATGAGCAGTCTCTTCGACGCCATGGGCGCGCTGTCGACAAAATACAACGACGACCCCGCGCGCGCATCACGCGCTTATGACGCGGACCGCGATGGTTTTGTAATTGCCGGTGGCGGCGGCATGTTGGTGCTCGAGTCTCTTGACCATGCCCTCGCCCGGGGCGCGACCATTTATGCCGAAGTTGTGGGCTATGGCGCGACCAGCGACGGCCATGACATGGTGGCGCCCTCCGGTGAGGGTGCAGTGCGCTGTATGCAACAAGCCATGGCGACGCTCGATGGGCCAGTCGACTACATCAACGCTCACGGAACCAGCACCCCAGCGGGGGATATTCAGGAGCTCAAAGCTGTGAAAGAAGTTTTTGGTGCCGACGCACAGACTCCCTGGGTTGGATCCACCAAATCCTTAAGTGGTCATTCCCTCGGCGCCGCTGGCGTGCAGGAAGCCATCTACAGCCTGCTGATGATGCGCGATGACTTCATCGCCGCCTCGGCCAATATCGAAAATCTGGACCCGGGCGCAGAGGGCATTCGCATCGCGCAGCAACGCATGGATAACGCAGGATTGGAGCGGGTGATGTCCAACAGCTTTGGCTTTGGCGGAACCAACGCTACCCTTATTTTTAAGCGTTACAGCGCCTGATCCATGCGCATCAGCCCGCGGCGTGGGGCGACAGAAACTCTGTAATCATCACAACATCCACCGGATCACCGACGCGAAGGGTCTGACCCGGCGGAATTATCGCCAGTCCATCAGCCCGTCCCACGCTGCTCAATACGCCGCTACTTTGATCACCCGCCAGTGCTGCGATATTGCCACCCGCAGACAGAACAACCCGAAGGTACTCCTCTCGGGACCCGGCCACGGGCCTCTCGAAATCAGCGCGACAGGCAAGGCGGCGATGCTTTGACACCACGGCACCTTGCGCTGCCAACAACCAGGGCTTGACCACCAGACCAAAAGTTACCCACGTGGAAACAGGGTTGCCGGGCAATCCAAAAATTGGACACCCCTGGATATGGCCGTATGCCACTGGCTTGCCCGGCTTGATAGCCAGCTTCCACAAGGTGAGTTCTCCGTGCTGTTCAATTTGCGCCCGAACGTGATCTTCCTCCCCCACCGACACGCCACCGGAGGTCACGATGCAGTCCGCAACGGTAGCGGCGTGTCGCAGGGCCTCCCCGATCTCGGCAGGGTTATCGCCTTGGGTTTCCAACAGGATCGGCTCGCATCCCAAGGCTTGGATTTGGGTCGCAAGCTGTACGCTGTTGCTGTTGAAAATCTGCCAGTCCTTGGGGACCTTGCCGGGGGGCACCAACTCATCGCCGGTAGAAAAAATCGCCACCCGGAGTCGCCGGTAAACGTCGACCTGCGGCGCTCCCGTTGCCGCGAGCAGCGCAAGATCTTGCGGTTGCAGCACCCGGCCGGGCTCGAGCACCGTCAGGCCCGCCATAATGTCACTGCCGCGGCGACGAATATGCTGACCCACGGTAGCCGGCTGCCCAAAGGTCGCCTCAATAGCTTCCCCTGACGGGACTGAAACGTCCTCTTGCATGACCACCGCATCGGCACCCGGGGGCAATACCGCGCCGGTAAAGACCCGGGCAACCGTCCCGGACTCTAGAGGCGCCGCCGGCGCCCCCGCGGGAATCCGTTGACTCACCCTAAGCGTTCCGGGCAGGTCCGCCGCGCGGACGGCATATCCGTCCATAGCACTGTTGTCGAAGGGAGGAACATCTCGCGCATTAACCACCGAGGCCCCAAGGACTCGTCCGAGCGCGTCAAAAATGGAGAGCGACTCCAACTCCGGCGGAGCGGGCGTTGTCGCTAGGATTTGCGCCAGCGCGTCATTAAGCGGTAACAGTGCCAAAGCTATTCATGTCCGCCCAGAACGCCCACGTAGTTACAGGGCTTATGGCGACTGTCGAGTTGCTCGCTGAGAATACCGTTCCACGCCGTCTTACAGGCACCCGTGGAACCCGGCATGCAAAAAATAACCGTGTTGTTGGCGAATCCGCCGAGGGCACGAGATTGGATCGTCGAGGACCCGATTTCCTCATAGGAAAGAAATCTAAAAAGCTCGCCAAATCCCTCGATCTGCTTATCGAACAGGGGCGCCACGGCTTCGGGTGTCGAATCCCGTCCGGAAAATCCAGTGCCACCGGTCACCAGCACGGCAGCGACGCTGGCATCGGCTATCCAAGCCGAGATCACGGCACGAATCTGGTAAATATCATCCTTGACAATCTGCCGCTCAATCAACGTATGACCCGCTGCTACGGCGGCGTCGCACAGAAAGTCTCCAGAGGTGTCGTTGTCTTCGGAGCGGGTATCGCTAACGGTCAACACGGCAACACCCAAGCCAATCGGGTGGTCGTCACTCATGAGGTTTGCTCCTCGCAATAAATTTCAATGTATCGCCTAATAGCCCGCTCTACAAAGTCCCGCCAGGGTCGACGTTGAATACCAAAACGATGGCGGATGGCACCGCAATCGAGAGACCGATTGACGACGGGAGTCGTAAAGTCCTCCTCGAGCAATTCAGCGGCGCCCGGAAAGGCCTCAAACTGTGAGGCGACGGCCACGACTGCCTCGATAAAAGAAAAGTAACCGGTGTCGCCTTCACTGCCGTAATGAAAAAGACCGCGGGAGGGAGCACCAACTTCGATTTGATCGATGATTCCCGCAATCACGCGGGCAACCTCGGCACTGTGTACAGGGCAGTCTCGACGATTGTCAGAAGCCTGTATCGGCACCCCAGCCCGCAGCTGATCAAGCAACCGATTAAAGGCGCTCGGACCTCGTCCTGAAAAGACCCAGCCGAGTCGCAGGATAAAAAGGGACTCTATGAGCCCAGACAAGTGCCGCTCCGTGTCCATCATGATCTGACCCAGCGCATCGGTCGCATCGGGTGAATCGCTCTCGCGGTAGGCCCGCCGAAGAGAGCCGGAAAACACCCGAGAGCTTGACAACAAGAAATAGCGACAGCCCAACTTGGCACTGGTCTCGCCCAACCAACGGGTACGCTCGAGGTCCTCCGGCTGCAAATCGTCTTCCCGATCAATCAAACTAATCAGGCGAGCGTCCAGAATGATGCCGGGATCAGCGGACTTCAGGAGTTTTTTTGCTTGGCGGGATCGGTTGAGACGCGTCGACTCGAGCGGCGCGTGAATGAGTTCATGGCGCTGTAACGGGGCCAAAAATGCCCGCAACGAATGCCCGATGGGGGTATCGGCCCCCAGCAATAAGATACGCAAGCGTCAAAGCACCCCGAGGTTCGCGCCAGCCTCAGAAGGGGATGTCATCATCCATGGGATCGAAAGAACCCCCACCCGCGGCTTGCGGTGCCGCCGGAGCACTCTGGGCATAATCGTTGCCACCAGACTGGCTGCCATAATTATCGCCGCCGCGGCTGTCGAGCATTTGCATTTCATTCGCCACTACTTCGGTGGTGTAGCGATCTTGACCGCTTTGGTCCTGCCACTTGCGGGTGCGCAGAGACCCTTCCACATACACCTTCGACCCCTTACGCAGGTACTCAGCAGCAATTTCGGCCAAGCGGTTAAAAAATACCACCCGATGCCACTCGGTTCGTTCCTGGGGTTGGCCGGTGTTCTTGTCTTTCCAAGTTTCCGAGGTGGCGATGCTGATGTTGGTAATCGCCGCGCCGGCCTGGGACATCCGATGCTCCGGATCGGCACCCAAATTACCGACCAAAATAACCTTGTTAATACCTCGGGACGCCATAGTTTTCTCCAGACTCTATACCCACCGACGTCGGCGGAATGAAAATTGATCGCTGACTGTCGACTATAGCAACGCTCTACGATGGTGGCGAGCGCCAGACCGCTATTCGCCGGATTTGTCGATTTTTGATGCCACCCCCACCGTCGCAAGCGGTGTTGTCATCGGCATCACGAGCGGGCGTACGCCGATAAGCGCCAGCCACAGAAGGCAACAAGCAACAACGAGGAAAACCACGCCCGTAGCACCTCCCGCGCCAAGGACAATGCCCCCCGTAGCGCCGCCAACAAAAATGCCCAGAAACTGGCTGGTAGCGAAAAACCCCATGGCTGTACCCCGCCGAGTGCCGGGAGCAAGACGACTCACCGTGGCTGGCAACAGCGCCTCCAGAGCATTGATGCCGGTGAAAAGCAGGACAAAACCCAGCACAACGAGCCAAAAACTGGGGCTGTGTATCGTCAACAAAACCCCGGCAATGAACGGCAGGATGGCGGCGATAATCGGGGCTCGCGGGTCTGCAACCCGGCGGCCCCAGCGCATGATCAACAGCGCCGGTGGAAGAGAAAGGGCGACGGTCCCCAAGTACAGCACACTGTGCTGGTCGGCAGGCACCTGAAGGCCGTCTGTGAGGGCCTTGGGTGCTATCAGAAAGGTGGCCATCATCAAACCGTGTAGCAAAAACACACTCGCATACAGCACCGGCAGGCCACCGCCAAACACATGGGAAACCTCCCAGTCTCCGCGGACAGCATCGGTTGCTGCGTCCGGCACCGCCGGCAGTGCCACCAGCACTATGAATAGTCCGACAACGCCCAGGCAGGCCGTCAATGAAAATACCGCCCCGAGGCCGAAGCGGGCGGCTATTTCAGGGCCCAGTACGATAGCGAGCACAAAGGACAGACCGACGCTGGCACCAACAATCGCCATCGCCTTGGTGCGCTGGGAGTCGCGAGTATAATCTGCGGCCAGCGCTGCGAGCGCCGCAGCGATAGCCCCACCACCCTGCACAAATCGTCCCGCAATAATGCCGTAAATGGTCTCCGCAGACGCCGCAATGACGCTGCCGAGAATGAACAAGAGCAAGCCGCCAATAATCACTGGACGGCGCCCTATCCGGTCGGACAGCCACCCCAGAGGCAGCTGCAGCGCGGCTTGGGTCAAGCCATAGGCACCCAGCGCCACGCCGAGGGTTTCTGGCGTGGCACCCGGCATGTCGATCGCGTAAATACCGAGCACTGGCAGCACCATAAAGAGGCCAAGCATTCGGAAACTGTAGAGACTGCCGAGGGTCAAAATGGCCCTGCGTTCGTCCGATGTGAAGGGATTAGGGGGAGTCACAGCAAAGTCGTATCACTAAATGCGTAGTCTAGCACGACACAATCGGGAACCTGTCCATCGGACAGGGCCCGAGTTGCGTATACTCCGCTACCCGTCACGCTTATAGGCTACAGGCGAAACCCATGGATACCATTCAGGTCCGCGGCGCGCGTACCCACAATCTCAAGAATATTGACCTGGATATCCCCAGGGACAAGTTAGTGGTGATCACTGGGCTTTCGGGCTCGGGCAAATCCTCCCTCGCCTTTGACACGCTCTACGCAGAAGGGCAGCGACGCTACGTCGAATCCCTCTCCACCTACGCACGGCAATTTTTGTCGATGATGGAAAAGCCCGACATCGATCATATTGAGGGCCTTTCCCCCGCGATTTCCATCGAACAAAAATCCACGTCCCACAATCCGCGATCGACGGTCGGTACCATCACCGAAATTTACGACTATCTGAGGCTGCTCTTCGCCCGGGTGGGGGACCCACGCTGTCCCACGCACGGCGTCACTCTGAAGGCGCAGACCGTGAGCCAAATGGTAGATGCCGTGTTGGCTCGACCCGAGGGGAGCAAGCTGATGTTGCTCGCTCCTGTGGTGCGCGACCGCAAAGGTGAGCACCTGCATGTATTTGAACAAATGCGGGCCGCTGGTTTTGTGCGAGTCAGGGTCGATGGCATTTTGGTAGATCTTGACGACGTGCCCGCTCTCGACAAAAAGCGAAAGCACAGCATCGAGGTTGTTGTTGACCGCTTCAAAGTCCGTGACGATCTCGCGCTTCGGCTCGCCGAATCCTTCGAGACCGCCCTTGAACTTACGGAAGGTCTGGCGTCGGTAGCACCCATGGAAGGAGAAACCGGTGAGACGTTGTTGTTCTCGGCCCGCTATGCCTGCCCAGAATGTGGTCACGCTATCGATGAACTCGAACCCCGCCTGTTCTCATTCAATAACCCTGCGGGCGCCTGCGACGGCTGCGACGGGCTCGGGGTCACCCAGTACTTTGATGAGACCCGGGTGGTCTCCCATCCCGAGGCCAGTCTCGCCGCCGGCGCTATCAGAGGCTGGGATCGGCGCAACGTCTACTACTTTCATATCCTCAGCTCCCTAGCCGACCACTACGGCTTTGATATCGATCAGCCGTTCGAGAAGCTTAAAAAGAAGTATCGTGACATCATTCTGCATGGAAACGGCGGCGAGGAGATCGAATTCGCCTACATCAATGACCGCGGCACCGTGTTCAAACGCCGTCACGCTTTTGAAGGGGTATTACCCAATTTCGAACGTCGCTACCGGGAAACCGAATCCCAAGGCGTCAGAGAGGAACTTTCCAAATACGTATCTACCGCACCCTGTCAGGCCTGTGAAGGAACCCGACTTTGTGCGGATGCTCGCCATGTGTATGTAGACGAGCGCACGCTGCCGCAGATTACGCACCTCCCGGTAGGCGAGGCTCAGGCCTATTTTGAAGCCCTGCAGTTGGAGGGTCGCGCCGGTGAAATTGCTGACAAGATTTTGAAGGAGCTGCGTGCACGCTATCGCTTTCTGGTCGATGTAGGTCTCAACTACCTGACCCTTGACCGAAGCGCGGAGACACTCTCAGGTGGTGAAGCGCAACGAATACGCCTGGCCTCGCAAATCGGTGCCGGGCTAGTAGGCGTCATGTATATTCTCGACGAGCCCTCTATTGGTTTGCATCAGCGCGATAACGAGCGCCTTTTACGCACCCTGACGCATCTGCGTGACCTGGGGAACACCGTTCTTGTCGTCGAGCACGATGAAGATGCTATTCGCACCGCGGATCACGTCATTGATATCGGTCCCGGCGCGGGTGTGCACGGGGGTGAAATTGTTGCACAGGGGCCAATTGACGCCATCATGGCGGTAGAGGCATCGCTAACCGGTGCCTATATGTCAGGGAAACGGCAGATCGCCGTACCCAATCGACGCACGGCGGCGGACCCAAAGCGGCAACTAGTCATTGAAGGCGCGTCGGGCAATAACTTGAAGGGCGTCAAACTCGAGTTACCGATTGGCCTGCTGACCTGTGTTACCGGCGTGTCGGGATCAGGAAAGTCGACTCTGATCAACGGTACGCTTTACCCACTAGCGGCCACCGCGCTCAACGGTGCCACCACCCTCAAGGCAGCTCCTCACAAACGCCTGGCGGGCCTCGAGCACTTTGATAAATGCATTGATATCGACCAGTCACCGATTGGCCGCACACCGCGATCAAACCCCGCGACCTACACCGGGATCTTCACCCCCATCCGCGAGCTATTTGCCGGCACCCAAGAAGCGCGGTCGCGGGGCTACAAACCCGGACGCTTCAGCTTCAATGTGCGCGGCGGTCGCTGTGAGGCCTGTCAGGGCGACGGGGTAACCAAAGTGGAAATGCATTTTCTACCGGACATTTATGTGCCCTGTGATGTGTGTAAAGGGACACGCTATAACCGAGAGACCCTCGAAATCCGCTACAAGGGACAAAATATCTTTGAAGTGCTCGACATGACTGTCGAAGACGCCCTGGCGTTCTTTGAGCCTGTGCCGGTGATCCATCGCAAACTTCAAACCCTGGTCGATGTTGGCCTGTCCTATATCCGCCTGGGGCAGGCAGCTACCACCCTCTCCGGTGGCGAAGCACAGCGCGTCAAACTAGCGAAGGAGCTTTCAAAAAGAGACACGGGTAACACGCTTTATATCTTGGATGAACCCACAACAGGTTTGCACTTCGAGGATATACGACAGCTGCTGGAGGTCCTGCATCGGCTTCGCGACGGTGGCAATACGGTCGTCATCATCGAGCACAATCTAGACGTTATCAAAACCGCTGATTGGCTTATCGATTTGGGCCCTGAGGGAGGGTCTGGCGGTGGCGAGATCATCGCCACGGGCACACCCGAAGCGGTGGCTGAAAATCCGGATTCCCACACCGGGCACTTCCTGAAAGGGCTCCTGACAGGCCGCGACACGGCGGGGGCCAAGGTGGGAGGCAAGGCGGCGACCAAAACCAAGACCGCGCGTCGACGTTCGAGCAAAAAGTCGAAGGCCGCGTAAAGGCCACCCAGACGCCGTGGTTAACGCTCGGCGCCTGACCTAAGCGGCTCTTGGCTCTAAATGACACCCCCCTGACGACTTCAGACACAGTCGAAAAACCCTGGCGTGCTTTAATCCCGCTATCGATAAAAATAATGAGAAGCGGCGATGAATATAGCGCTAACCAACCCCGCGACGGTAGCCATCGAAGACATTGACGTCTCCAATCCCGCCCTCTATCAAACCGATAGCTGGCGACCCTGGTTTGCGCGCCTGAGGGATGAGGACCCGGTTCACTGGACTCAGAATGCCGATTTCGGTGGCTTTTGGTCGGTCACCCGCTTCGATGACATTGTCGCTGTCGACAAGAATCACCATGACTTTTCCTCTGAACCCGCCATTACCATCGGGGATTATGGAGACGACCTGCCAGTCAGGCAGTTTATTGCCATGGATCCCCCTCTTCACGATATTCAGCGAAAAGCGGTGCAAGGAGTTGTTGCGCCAAAGAATCTGGCTGAATTGGAAGCCCTGGTCAGGAGTCGGGTCGTGACCATGCTCGATGCACTGCCCGTGGGTGAAGCCTTCGACTGGGTAGAACATGTATCCATCAACTTAACGACTCAAATGCTCGCTACTATTTTCGACTTCCCGTTTGAGGACCGCGCGAAGCTTCCCTTCTGGTCGGACATGGCGACCTCTTTACCGGAAATCGCGGGGGGTGCGGGAAATAACGATGCGCGTACCAGAGCGCTCACCGAGTGTCTGGAGACCTTCACCGCACTCTGGCATGAGCGCAAACATAACCCGCCTGGCACCATGGACTTGATCAGCATGATGGCAACCAACCCGAACACCGCCGGGATGGTTGATGATCCTCTGGAATACTTGGGCAATATCCTCTTGCTGATCGTGGGCGGCAACGACACCACCCGAAATTCAATCACTGGCGGCGTCCTGGCACTCAATGAAAACCCCGATGAGTACGCCAAGCTAAAAACCAATCCGGCATTAGTTTCGTCATTAGTCCCCGAAATTATTCGATGGCAAACCCCGTTAATGCACATGCGTCGGCTGGCAACCAAGGATGTTGAACTGGGTGGCAAAACAATTCGCAAGGGCGAAAAGGTGGTCATGTGGTACCTGTCTGGTAACCACGACGAAAGGGCTATCCACAATCCCAATAGCTTCATTATTGATCGTGATAACCCTCGGTTTCATCTTTCCTTTGGGTTTGGCATTCATCGCTGCATGGGGAATCGTCTTGGGGAAATGCAGCTCAGGATTTTGTGGGAAGAGCTCTTGAGCCGATTCTCACATGTGGAGGTGGCGGGAGAGCCGGTCCGGGTACAGTCAAACTTTGTGCGTGGGTTCGAATCCATGCCTGTGGTCTTGCACAAGTAGCAAGTTGCCGACGCGCGTCCACAGAAAACAAGCAGGGGGAAACAGACCCCATTTTTATGACGTTTCAGCACAGGAACGAGAATAATAACCATGACCTTTAAAAATAGTCATCATAGTCACACGTCCTCTACCAACACTTTCACTCACTGGCTGGGGGGCTGCATTGCACTCCTGCTCATTGGCCTTGCGCCTGTCGGCATGGGCGCCGTTTCAGGGAGCGAGCAACGGGTAAATCCCGAGCTGCTGGAATTACAACAGAGACAAAAACCAGTCTTGCGCAAACTCGGAGACCGGGTTTACGCCACAGAATTTATCGGCTACTCGAACCACGGATTTATCGAGGGAGAGGACGGCATCATCGTCATCGATGGTGGCTGGTTCCCGACAACTACTCAGCGTGCGATCTCGGAACTGCGGGAGTTCACCGACAAGCCAGTCGCAGCCATTATCTACACCCACCTCCATCTGGATCATTTTGGCGGGATCGGGCCCATCATGGCGGAGCAGCCCACCGATATTCCCGTCTATGGCCCAGCGGGTTGGGAGCACTGGGTCTCACGCCTCTTGCGGCAAGATCGTGAGTCCATCCTTCGTCGGGTCTATTTACAGATGGGAATGCTGCTACCCCAGGGTGAAGACGGGACCGTTGGGAATGGAATAGG
>Ga0255761_10005624_pt1 | contig 10905 bp, 9 predicted proteins | sample 071ome_29_FD_179961 | JGI IMG/M metagenome (GOLD analysis project Ga0255761, IMG submission 179961) | Coastal salt marsh microbial communities from the Groves Creek Marsh, Skidaway Island, Georgia - 071407BT metaG (version 2) | ecosystem: Environmental > Aquatic > Marine > Intertidal zone > Salt... | reverse complement strand
TATTTTGGGTAAGGCGCATGATCGTCCGGTCTATGCGCTCTTGGGCGGGCTCATGAATGAGCGTATCCGTTCCTACAGTTATCTTTACCCGCTTGCGCATCACGACATCAACGCCTTTTGGAACAATGCCGATATGGCTGCCGAGAGCGCCCAGCAGATGTTGGAGCAGGGCTTCACCGCGATCAAATTCGATCCGGCCGGTCCCTATACGCTGCGCGGCGGGCACCAGCCGGCTTTGAGTGATATCTCACGATCCATTGCCTTTTGCCGTAAGTTGCGTGAGGTGGTGGGTGACCGGGTCGATCTTCTGTTTGGTACGCATGGCCAGTTCACCACGTCCGGCGCCATCCGTTTAGCAAGGGCGCTTGAGCCGTTTGATCCCCTGTGGTTTGAAGAGCCTTGTCCTCCCGATAACTTGCTTGAGTTTGCTGAGGTCGCGCGTCAGTGCCGGATCCCTATCGCAACGGGCGAGCGCCTGACCACAAAAGCTGAATTTTCCGCTCTGCTGCGCACGGGCGGCGTTGCCATTTTGCAACCGGCGCTCGGCCGGTCAGGCGGAATTCTTGAGACGAAGAAGATCGCGGCAATTGCAGAGGCTTTTAACGCTCAGGTGGCGCCACATCTGTATGCGGGTCCCGTCGAATGGGCCGCCAATATTCAGCTGGCCGCCAACATTCCGAACGTCCTCATGGTCGAGACGATTCAAACGGGCGGCAGTTTCCATCAGCAGTTGATCGGCAACACGATCCGCTGGGAGTCAGGCTATATCGAAGCACCGACGGAGCCGGGTCTCGGCATTCAGTTTGATGAGGCGCTCGCGCGTGCCCACCCTTGGGAGGATAGCGGCCTACATCTGGAAATGCAGGAGGCGCCTTGTGACTATGCGTCAGAGAATGTGTTTCTGGGCGGTGCGCCTCCACTGAAAAACTAATCGCAGCCGTTGTGCATCTTCCACATCGTCGGGTCGTGACCTTCGGGCACTTGCGCACAAGGATCACCGTTGGCATAGCCTCGCAGGCTGTTGTACTGCTTCACTTGATGGACCGTCAGAATCGGAGACATTTCAAGGTGCGCTGACAGATGCGTATATCGCAGTTCGGCATGCACTTTCGATATTTCATTTAGCAGGGCTTCGAGACGCTCCGCAGACATCGCGCCACCGGCAAATTCTTCGTTCAGCTTTTTCTCAAGCGCGACATATCTCGCCCCGAGTGCTTTTGCTTTTGCGTTCATCTCGGCCCATACCGCGTTTATCGAGGTGATCTGAGCTGGCGATAGTTCAATCTCGGAACTCATCTCCAGTAAGTGTTTCGGGCCGGGCACACCGTTGAGTTCAGCGGCTTTGGCAAGTCCCCAGCCCCTCCCGTTTAAAAGATCGTCGATGTCGCTATCGGAGAGCGATTTGATCTGCCGAGATTCCTCACCGGCATAGGGTGATACAAGAGAGGCCGCGGAGCTTGAAAGACTCGGGTTCATCAAAAACCCGCTAAGGACAATTGCAAAAAAGCCGCGCATGATTTTCTCCGCAGATATGATTTTTAATGCACCAGGGGCCAGCGCAGTGCAAAGGTGCGTAAGACTTAAAGCTTCTTGGCCAATGATATCGCTCGAGGGCGGTCTTCTAAAAGGTCAAAGGGTCGTCAACAGCGGCTCGGCGGGGCATTTATGATGAACGGTAAATAAAAAAGCGGCGCGCCATCAAACCAGATCACGTTGTTATCGCCGCAATGACAAAGACCCACTAATGAACGACAAAAATCCCGCGCGCCTTTCTCAGCATCCCGTATTTTCTGCGCTGGTCTCAAAAGAAGATCTACAGTGCTTTATGGAGCATCACGTGTTTGCGGTATGGGATTTCATGTCGCTTATAAAATCTCTGCAGGCGACTATCGCGCCCACCGCGGCACCGTGGCGCCCCACGGGCAACAGCGCATTGCGCCGATTCATAAACGAGCTCGTGCTTGAAGAAGAGTCGGATCAATCCAATGTTACCGGCGAGTTTACGAGTCACTTTGAGCTTTATCTCAGGGCTATGCGCGAGGTGGGCGCGAACACCGCGGTCATTGAAGAGGCAGTGGAGCGCGCGGTGACTTCAGGCATCGAGGCCGCGCTCTCAGCGCCTGAGGTGCCAGAGGCGTCGCGGCATTTCACCGCCGCGACCTTTTCCTTTATTGATCCCGAGCGACCGCACAGGACGGCCGCCGCTTTAGCTGTAGGGCGAGAGCAGCCGATCCCGGGCATGTTTCGGGCGGCTCTTGCCTCGTTGGGGGTGAGCGCCTCTGAAGCGCCGAGCTTTCACTACTACCTCAACCGCCACGTTCATTTGGATGAAGATTTCCATGGCCCGTTGTCTAAGCTGATGGTCGAAACCCTGTGCGCCGATGATCCCGTAAAGATATCTGAGGCAGATACGGTCGCCGATCAGGCGATTGCGGCACGCCTACGGTTTTTGGACGAGGTGCTTGAGGCGATCAGCTCTGCGCGCGCCCGTCGAGCCGCTTGATCTCGCGGGTAGGCGAGCCCATTTTTAACTTCGCAAAAAGCGGCGCGCGTATAATCTGGTCGCTATAAACCGTAAGTCAGACCGCACCATGGCCGCGATCAGTATCGCCCCCAACTTTCACTGGAAGTGCAAGCACACCTGGCGGCGCGCCTCCAAAAATACGCTGTGGTGTCTGGCCGGCTGCTCCATTGGTGACTTCGGAACGATTCTTTATTTCCAGCTGACAGGGATTCCCTGGCCGGTCTGGGCGATTATGTCGTTAGCGATCGTCAACGGCATCCTGACCTCGATCGCATTTGAAACGGTGATTCTCTCAAAGCAGATGGCGTTAAAACTTGCCTTTCGAACGGCCGTCGGCATGTCGCTTATCTCGATGGTGGCGATGGAGGCCGCGATGAATATCGTCGATGTGTTGCTTACGGGGGGCGCGGTGCTTACCTGGTGGGTTGTGCCCATCATGCTTGTTGCGGGGTTTTTAACGCCTCTGCCGTACAACTACTGGCGGCTGAAAGCCCTTAATAAAGCCTGTCACTGATTAAGGCGCAATAGCCTACGCCGTCTCGCAGAGTTCTTGAATGCCTCGCGTTCTTTCCACGGAACAGATCGAATTCTTCTGGGAGCATGGATTTTGCTCGCCGATCGACGTGATGTCTGAAGATGAAGCGCTCAGCCTTAAGGCGCTCATTGAAGCGGCCGAAAAAGAAAACCCTGAGGCTCTTGGCCCCACCAACCGCAATAACCCTCATCTGACCTTCACCGCAATTGATCAGGTGGCGCATCACCCGATTATTGTGGAGGCTGTGGCTGATCTTTTAGGGCCCGATCTACTACTCTACGGAAGCGTGCTCTTTTTTAAGGAGCCCGCAAGTGCAGGCTATGTGAGCTGGCATCAGGATGCCACCTATATGGGGATTCAGCCGCATCACTTCGTGACGCCGTGGCTGGCGTTAACGCCAAGCAATGCGGAGCTCGGTTGCGTACGCATGATCCCCGGCAGTCATAAGCTTGGCATCCTTCATCATCACGATACCTACGGTGAGGACAACATTCTTACCCGTGGCCAGAATGTCGAAGATATCGATGAGAGCACTGCGGTGGACCTCGTCCTAAAGCCCGGGCAGATGTCGATCCATCACGCGACGATCGTGCATGGATCCATGCCCAATCGGGGCACTGAGCGGCGTATGGGTGTTGCGCTGCAGTCGTTTATGAGCCCCGAGTGCCATCAGACAGTCGGCGACTTTATGGTGCAGATTGCCAAAGGTTGCGAGCACTGGAAAGGGGATCATGTGTTCCCGCGCCCGCAGACTGATCAGGATCCTGCCGATGTGGTCAGGCGCGAGGCCGTCAACGAAAACTGGTCAAGAATTTTGTACAGCGGCGCCTCTCAGGTGAGAGCCTACTGATCCAGTCTTGAATGAGCCCTACGGTTTAGGTTCGGGGTTTTGGGTATGACCGTCAACGGCGATAACTTGCCCGCTGATCAACGTCGCCTTATCGCTCGCCAGAAATACGGCCATCTCTGCGACGTCCTCGGGTCGCACCAGTTTAAGCATTGACGAGCCGCTCGCGTACTCTGCGAGCACATCCTCTCGCGTACGGCCCTTTTGCTGCGCCTCGCGATCCGCCACATAGTTCATGCGCTCGCCCTCAACCGGGCCCGGACAAAGCGCGTTGGCGCGAACGTTAAAAGGTCCAAGTTCAATCGCGAGGGTTTTCATGAGGCCGATCACTGCCCACTTGGCAGACACATAAGGCGAGCGATTGGCAAACCCAAAAATACCCGCGGTGGACGATGTAATGATGACCGCGCCCGAGCGCTGTGTCTTCATAAGCGGCGCAGCATGCTTGGCAAACAAAAACGCACCTTCAAGGCTCACCGAGACGCAGGCTCGCCAGTCCTCAAGGCTGACTTCTTCGACGGGTGCTCCGGGACCGGCAACACCGGCATTGGAGCAAAGCGTATCCAAGGAGCCCCAGCTGCTCTTGAGTTCCTCAAAGAGCGCGGCTACCCCTTGCTCGTCGGTCACATCAAGGCAGGTTTTGCGCCAGGTTTCAGGGCAGGCGCTCAAGGCCTCGGCGTTGTTATCCACTACCCATACGCTCGCGCCGTCACGCGCGAAGGTTTCGGCCATGACGCGACCGATGCCGCTGGCACCGGCCGTAATCAGCACCCGCTGACTCATGTGTTGAGTTGTTTTAAACGACGGTTACGCTTTTCAATCCACCAGGGCTGCTGGCAGATGCGTCCCATGAACTCCACCATGATGTGTGCGCCAAGGTACGCGGTTACGCCAGTGCCGACATCGAGCTGCGGATTCACCTCCACAAAATCAAAGGCAATGATTTCGGTGCGTCGGGCGATGGCATCCAGCGTGTCGCGAAGCTCGGCGTAGGTCATGCCGTTGGGTTCTGCGGATACACAGCCCGGCACCAGCGAGATATCGAGCACGTCCACATCAATGCTGACGTAGGTCTTGGCACCTTCCGGCACGAGCGCGGCCAGCCCCTCCGGGCCCATCTTATGAAACTGCGTCATGGTGACCACGTCGTTACCCTGCACGATAGAGTCTTCGATCATTTCTTCGGAGTGGCGCAGGCTTCGGATGCCCGCCTGAATCAGGTTTTTGACGTTGGGCATGGGCGCAATGTGCCGAAACGCGTGCCCGTTGGTGAACTGCAGATCATGAATAAACGGCGCGTAGTCGGCATGCGCATCAAAGTGAATCACGTAGATGTCTTCTTCGATGGCGCGCACCACGGGGTAGGTAATCGCGTGATCGCCACCCATCACCACCAAAAGATCACAGCCTTCGCGCGCCTGGCGCGTCATTTTGGTGGTGTTATCGAAAGTCTGTTTGATGTCGGCCGGCCAGATGTCCACGTCACCAAGGTCGGTGATAAGGCCTTGCGACATCTCAACCTCAAGAAACTGCTTGCGATGCTCAGGGTCGTAGTAGCCCGCGCCGCCTTGCCCAAAGCGAAGCGAGTGCTCGCGCAGCGCCCGCGGCCCGCCGCGCGAGCCGGCCATAAAGGGTGAGCCCTCGTCGGTCGGCACGCCCATCACGGCGATGCCGGTATTGAGCGATTTAATGTCGTTGCAGATCTGTGACCGCAAAAACGAGGCAATGCCCACAAAGGGCTGATTCAGTCGAAAATTCTCATCCACCACGTGTGCATCTCCTTTATTAACCTGCTCGCTTGGTCTGTCCCTTTGCGGGAGTTCCTGATAGGCTTTAAGCCCGAATCATTTTACGCCAGTTATTCAGACGTCATGAGCCAGAAAACGATAAGCGCCGACGAAATGGTCAACACCGATCGGTATCCCATCAGCGATCTCACCACGCCCGAAGGTATGGCGATTGCCAAGGCGTGTCGCGAGGAGTTCGCAGCGACGGGGCTTTGCATGCTGCCCGGTTTCGTGCGGCCGCAGGCGCTGGATCTTCTTGCACGCGAGGCCAATGGTGTATTGGACGAGGCGTATTTCTGCGACAGCACCCATAACGCGTACTTGAAGGACGCCGATCCCAACGTGGCGGCTGATGATGTGACTCAGCGCCAGGAGGCGACTTTTGTGGGCTCGGTCGCTTATGACTGCCTGCCTAAAGACGGCCTTCTGAAGCAGCTTTACCTCTGGGATCCGCTGATGAACTTTATCGGCGCGATTCTTGATAAGAAGCCGTTCTTTCGATTTGCCGATCCCCTGGGCGCCTGCTCGATCAATGTGTTTGTGGATGGCGGTCAGCACGGCTGGCACTTCGATGAATCGGAATTCACCATTACGCTGATGCTGCAGCGCCCGGATGAAGGCGGCCTCTTTGAGTACGTGCCGCAGATTCGCGGTCTCGCCAATGAGCAGGAGATCGTTAGCGGGGTGCTGGACGGCAAGCGCGACGGCGTGCGCCAGCTGCCTTTTGAGCCCGGCACACTATTGGTCTTTGGCGGCAATCAGACCATTCACCGGGTAACGCAGGTCAAAGGCCAAACGCCGCGCCTCGTGCCGGTGCTTTGCTACGCGGAAACACCGGATCATAAAAACAGCGAGCAGGTTCGAAAGCTCTTTTGGGGCCGCGCCGAAGCGCGCGCTTAAGCCCCCGCTCAGCGTGCCAACATTAGCGGCACGAAATCACGCGCTCTGGATGGGCTGTAACAAGCCGCAATTCATTTGCAACCAAGCCGCAACCCGGCCGCAATAAAGCAGCTACGACTGACGCTGCTTTAGACTGTCTGACACCAGGCTGATGATCTCAAACATCACCGCTGCAGCCGTGTGCGCCGTAATCTGGTTGGGCGCATCTTTGGTGGGCATCATGCACACCACATCACCACCTATGATGTTTTTGCCGCGCACGCAGCGCAAAAGCCGCATGACCTCATCCACCTGAAAGCCCTGCACCCCAGCCTCAATATTGGCCACACCCGGCGCTACCGTCGGATCCATGCAGTCAAGATCAAAAGTGATGTATACCGGCGCATCGCCCAGACGCTCGTTGATGACGGCCATGGTTTCTTCCGGGCCGATTTCGCGGTAGCGCTTCATGGTGATGAGCTCATAGCCAAGCTCTTTGCTGGGGTTAAGCCAGCTTAAGGTGCGCGGGTTGCCGCGCATGCCGATCTGCACGCTGTGCGAGGCATCAATCAAACCATCGCGCACAAGGTAGCTTGCCCAGTGGGCGGCGGATTTCACCGCGCCCAAAAAATGCGGCACCTGCTCGTAAGCATCGGTGTGAGCATCAAAGTGCAAAAAGACGGCTTTTTGCCCCTCGGTCAATTTCGCTTGCGATCCGGCAATCCCCTGAATGATGCCGCCCGTTACGGCGTGATCACCGCCAACAGAAACAGGCCGCGCCCCGGCGGCATCCACCTCGCGGTAAAAATCCGTGATGCGCTCAATGCACGCTTCGTTGTTGTTGGCTTCCGGCAGAGGAACATCGCCAAGATCATGAATACGATGCGTCGCCCACGGATCAATGTTGAACTCGACGTGCACGCGCTTTGACATGGCTGAAACTTGACGCAGCGCGCGCGGCCCCAGATGCTGATCGCGCTCGGTGGTGCCGTTGCCGGTCGAGTGCGGCACGCCAATCAGCGCGATATCTGCATGCGCGGGATCGCGATCCAAGGGCGTGCGAAACAAGGTGGGGATATCCCACCAATAAAGCGACTCCAGCATCATTTTGTCTGAATCGGAAAGATGATCGGTATGCATATAAATCGGTTCCCTTAAGGTCTGAGTCAAAAAATATTACAAATGTCCAAGAAAGGTTAAAATTGTCAGCAGAATTTGAGGCTAACCCTGAACCGCATAGAGATTAAGCACAGTATGAGCCAGATTCAGCGTTTTTTTACTGTTTTGTTTTTTGCGAGCCTGTTGGCTATCGCCGGCTGCAGCAAAAGCGGCACGGACGCCGGCCTTGAAAAGGAAGATCTTGATGGTGATGGGATTGCCAATATCTATGATCCGGATATGGACGGCGACGGCATTGCCAATGGCTCTGATCCGGATATCGATGGCGACGGCAAGCCCAACGGCAAGGATCCAAGCCCGGGCACCAATACCCCCAACTACTGCGACCAGATCCAGGTCTTTGGCCTGAATGAAGAAGACAGCACAGGTTCTATCATCTCCATCAGCTGGCAGCTTCAGTCCAGCAAAACGGGCGGCTTCTGCGTTGTAAAAGACGATGTGAAGGTAGGTCTGGTGCGGGTCAGAGCCTCAGCCGCAGGTGCCAAAAGCACGACCAGCGAGCAAACCAACCCGGTCATCAATACCCGAACCACGATCCGTATCCCGGCCGCCTGTACCGGCGAGACCGCGGAAGTGACCTATGACTTCACCGAGATCGCTGATCTCATCAAGGCCGATCCCAATGCACCGGGCTGGACGGTCAAGCAGCGCCACAGGGCAGACCCCGAGCGTTGTGATATCGATGGTGATGGGTCGCCTGATTGGGGAGGCGGTAATCTTGGCGTCTGCCCCAGTAACGCCACAGGGACTTATCCTGCTTGCACCTGTCCGGCAGGCGAGGAATATGATGGAGCAACGAACAGTTGTGTGGGTCCCCTTTGCCCCACTGGCGCCACAGGGACTTATCCCAACTGCTCGTGCCCAAAAGGTAGTCAGGGGGGAGGTATTCACGGGGGATCGCCAGGATCAATTTATAACGCAGAAACAAATAGTTGTGACGTCGTTTTCTGTACAGACGGCTTGGTACAGGTATCGCTTCAGACTCAAACTAGCACTAGCCCCATGTATTTTAGCTTTGATAGTTGGTACTCTAGAGAATCAGGTACTAGCAAGCATTGCGCGGCGACTGAAGATCAACTAAACAGCATCGTCACTCTCGCGTGGCAAGTCAGGGGTGTTCCGGGTAGTGGTGGCAGTTTTGAGCTACCGCTAAGAGAAATTGGACCCAATACAACAGACATCACTGAACAATATTGTCAAACACAGACCGATGGCGAAGGAGTGAAGTATCAACAATCTGGCGAATTTTTAAACAACGTAAACTATGAAAAGGTACCCAATTATGAGTGCCCGAGTGCGGACACCGCCTCGGACACCGACAACGACGGCATCCCCAACGATTCGGATTCTGACGTCGACGGAGACGGCATCCCCAATACCTCCGATAAAGACATCGACGGAGACGGCACCCCCAATGACCAAGACCCCGATATCGATGGCGACGGCAAAACCAACGGTATTGATCCGGATGCCGATGGTGATGGCATACCCGACGCTGAAGATGACACGCCAGGTGGCCCTCAGTAATCATCCCTAGAGGCTAAAGGCCTCCTGCAACAACCCAAAAGGCCCCGCTAAAGCGGGGTCTTTTTTTTGGTGCTAGGGCGACCGCTAACCTTCGCTCAACCCTGCCTTGATAAAGTAGCGATTGATTCTCCTGTCATCCTTTACGACTCCGACCAAAGAAAAGCGTATGTCCAGCCAACACCTGTCGTCCTCTGATACCTCCGATCCCCTTTTGAATCTTGCGGGGCTGCCGCGTTTTTCTGAGATTGATGCCGATCAGGTGGAGCGTGCGCTGGATCTGACGCTGGCCAGAAGCCGTGAGCAGATTAAGACGCTGGAAGCCGCTGCCCATCACGCCACCTGGGAGTCGCTGGCGAGCGCGCTTCAGGATATCGAGGAGCATCTAGATCGGGTGTGGTCGCCGGTCTCGCATTTGAATGCGGTGAAAGACAGCGAGGCTTTTCGTTTGGCGGTTGAGGCCTGCCTTCCCAAGCTCAGCGCGTTTCACACCGAGGTGGGGCAAAACCTCGCGCTTTTTAATGGGTATAAAGATATTGCGTCCGCCAGCGGCTTTGAGGCATTAAGCCCGGCCCGCAAAAAGATTATTCAAAACGCCATTCGCGAATTTCGTCTGTCGGGCGCCGAGCTTGAGGGCGATGCCAAAAAGCGTTTTGGTGAGATCGTTAGCGAGCTTTCTACACTGACCAACAAATTTGACCAGAACCTGCTGGACGCCACCGATCATTGGTTTTTGGATGTGGCAGATGAGGCCGCGCTTTCGGGTCTGCCGCAAAGTGCGCTCGATCTGGCTCAAGAGGCGGCAAAAGAAGCCGGGGTGAGCGGCTGGCGCTTTACGTTAAAAGCGCCTTCTTATGTGCCCTTTATGATGTTTTGTGAGAACCGCGCGCTGCGCGAAAAGATGTACGAAGCCTACGTCACGCGCGCCTCCGAGCGTGGGCCCGATGCCGGGCAGTTTGATAACGGCCCGCTGATGGTCAAGATTCTGACGCTGCGCGCGGAACTCGCGTCGCTCCTGGGGTATGCGCATTATGCCGAGTACGCGCTTGAAGGGCGCATGGCGACGAGCGCTGAGGAGGTCTCGACCTTTTTGCAGAAGCTGGCCGACTGCGCGAAAGCCGCTGCACAAGAAGAGCTTGATGCGCTATGCGCATTTGCGCAAAGCGCCTACGGCGAGAGCGATCTTAAGGCCTGGGATATCGCGTTTTATTCTGAAAAACAAAAGCAGTCGCTGTATGCCTTTAGCGACGAAGAGATCCGCCCGTACTTTCCGCTGCCCAAGGTGCTCGAAGGGCTTTTTTATGTGACCGAGAAGCTATTTGGCGTAAAGGTTGCGCCGGCGAAAGGGGAGTATCTCTGGCATAAGGACGTGCAGTTTTTCGAGCTCCTGAATGACGATGGCAGCGTGCGCGGATGCTTTTATCTTGATCTTTTTGCCCGCGCCCACAAGCGAGGCGGCGCCTGGATGGCCGACTGCATAGGCCGACGGCGGCTTGCCAGCGGCGATATTCAAAACCCGGCGGCGTTTTTGACCTGTAACTTTATCCCGCCGGTGGGCGATAAGCCCTCGCTTTTGACGCATGATGACGTCGTCACGCTCTTTCATGAGTTTGGTCACGGCCTGCATCAT
>Ga0255761_10005621_pt1 | contig 10908 bp, 7 predicted proteins | sample 071ome_29_FD_179961 | JGI IMG/M metagenome (GOLD analysis project Ga0255761, IMG submission 179961) | Coastal salt marsh microbial communities from the Groves Creek Marsh, Skidaway Island, Georgia - 071407BT metaG (version 2) | ecosystem: Environmental > Aquatic > Marine > Intertidal zone > Salt... | reverse complement strand
TTGCCGTTAATCAATCGCTGGATGATCTGCGCCTCACGCTCGGGACGGTAAATACCTCGGTCCCCGCCCGCCTTGTTACGACCAATCTGCGCCGCCAGTTCAATTCGATCGTTTACCAAGCGCGTCAACTTGTCGTCGATCTCATCGATCTGTCGCCGAAGCTCGTCGATATTTTCAGTCTTGGCCATAACAAGATCGCCGCGCGATCAAAGGAGAAAATAACCGTCCCGCGGTAGGAGTCCCGGGGCGCGCGATGATATCACGCGCTTTTGGCCCTGTTGTACTGCCCGGGAGGAAAGACGTGGTGGCGCTACGAGACAGGCGCCGTTTCTGCGGGTGACACACTCTCTTCGTCATTGGCTGGCTCATCGACCGTGCTTAGGCTGACCAGGGTTTCCTCCTCTTCGAGGCGGATGAGACGAACACCCTGTGTGTTTCGCCCGACTGTAGGGATTTCCGCAGCCCGCGTGCGGACAAGGCGGCCGCCTCCAGTGATCAGCATAAGATCATCTGTGTCCACAACCTTTTCAGCGCCAATCAGAGCGCCGTTCCGGCCGCCCACCTTGATCGCGATCACACCTTGACCCCCGCGGTTCTTCAGTGGGAAGTCGGAGAGAACGGAGCGCTTCCCAAACCCGTTTTCGGTTGCGACCAGGACACTATTTGCATCACCGGTATCGCCCGAATCGCTACGGTTATCAAAGATCAACATGGAAATCACGTCGTGATCGTCCTTAAGGTTTAGGCCACGCACCCCTCTCGCGGTTCGCCCCATCTCCCGCACCTGAGACTCGGCGAATCGAACGGCCTTTCCGCCTGAGCTAAACAGCATAATCTCAGAACGACCCGAGGTCAGAGCCACTTCCACCAGTTCGTCGCCCTCTACCAGATCCACAGCAATCAATCCAATCGAGCGAGGACGAGCAAACTTTTCAACCGCGCACTTTTTTATGATGCCGCGGCGGGTGACCATGCAAACGAATCCCGATTGCGCAGCGCCATTGATTGGCAGAACCGCCGTAATGCGTTCCCCCTCGCCAAGTGGAAGCAGATTAACGAGCGGCCGGCCCCGCGCCTGGGGCCCGGCGACTGGAAACTGATACACCTTCAACCAATAGACCTTCCCAAGGTTCGAAAAGCACATGACCGTATCATGCGTGTTCGCAACAAATACCCGCTTTACAAAGTCTTCTTCTTTGGTGCGGGTCGCCACACGGCCCTTGCCGCCGCGTTTTTGGGCCTGGTAATCAGAAACAGGCTGCGACTTGGCGTATCCCTCATGAGACAGCGTCACTACCCGATCTTCCGGAGTAATTAGGTCTTCGTCCTCGAGATCCTCGTGATGCTCTCGAATCTCCGTGCGACGCCCATCGCCGTATCTGGTCTTTATGTCCACGAGCTCTTCGCGAATCACCTGCATCAGGCGATCGGGATTCTCAAGAATATCCAGATACTCTCGGATCCGCTTGAGCACATCAACGTATTCCTCTCTGATTTTGTCCTGCTCAAGTCCGGTCAGACGATGTAAGCGAAGATCCAGGATTGCCTGAGCCTGTACGGGCGACAACCGATAGCCGTCAGGCGTCATACCAAACCCGGGGCCGGCGTCTTCCAGCGAGCCCTCCTGAAGTCGAGACGCTTCTAACATCTGGTTTACCACGTCCGATGACCACGCGCGTTCAAGTAGCGCAGATTTGGCCTCCGCGGGATTGGCAGCCTTTTTGATTAGCTCTATAACCGGATCGATATTGGCCAGCGCAACCGCAAGCCCCTCCAACAAATGTCCTCGTGCCCTTGCCTTCTTAAGATCGAACAGCGTTCGACGCGTGACCACCTCGCGTCGATGGCGGATAAAGTCCTCAAGCAATTCAGGCAGCGTAAAGAGCCTCGGTTGGTTATTTCGAAGCGCAACGAGGTTAATCCCGAAGACTGTCTGCATCTGGGTATGCTGGTATAAATTATTTAGCACCACCTCGGGGTTCTCACCCTTTCTCAGCTCGATCACCACTCGCATTCCGGATTTATCCGATTCATCCCGCAGACCGGAGATGCCCTCGATTTTTTTATCTCGAACCAACTCCGCGATTTTCTCAAGAAGACGAGCCTTGTTAACCTGATAGGGGAGCTCGGTCGCGATTAGCGCGACTCGATCGGCCCCCGCCATTTTCTCTGTCTCAACCCGAGCGCGGACATAGATGCGGCCTCGACCCGTTCGGTACGCCTCGCGGATTCCGCGACTGCCATTGATGATGCCGCTGGTGGGGAAATCGGGGCCGGGAATAATCTCTAGCAACCGTTCTAGACTGACCGCTGGATCATCAATGATGGCGAGACATCCGTCGATGGCTTCAGAAAGATTGTGCGGCGGGATATTCGTCGCCATACCTACCGCGATACCGGCAGAACCATTGACCAACAGGTTGGGAAACCGCGCCGGCAGTACGGCAGGCTGGCTCTCGGTCTCATCGTAGTTCGGTACAAAATCGACCGTCTCACGATCCAGGTCGTCCAAGAGTTCATGCGCGATCCGAGCAAGACGGATCTCGGTGTAGCGCATCGCAGCAGGAGCGTCGCCGTCGACCGAGCCAAAGTTACCCTGCCCGTCGACAAGCGGGTATCGCAGCGAGAAAGGCTGGGCCAGCCGGACGATCGCATCGTACACGGCTGAGTCGCCATGCGGATGGTATTTACCGATGACGTCACCGACCACGCGGGCGGACTTCTTATACGCCTTGTTCCAATCGTTGCCGAGCTCCGCCATCGCATACAGCACCCGGCGATGGACCGGCTTCAACCCGTCGCGCACATCAGGCAAAGCGCGCCCCACGATCACGCTCATCGCATAATCAAGATAGGACTGACGCATCTCCTGCTCTAAATTAGCAGGGAACGTTTCTTTGGCTATATCATCCATTAGGCAAAAACACCCTCGCTAGGACCTGTTTTTCTATGAGGTGTATGCCCGGATTTAAGACGTGAACGGGCGAGAAAACTGGGCTATTTTTATACCCGAAATTTTACCACAACGAGGGCATTTTTCGGAGAAAATGCGCCCCAAAAAGCACCTAAAAAAGCCGGCACGAATGGCTGGTTCAGTGGGGCTTTGCGAGTCCTAAAGTGTGGACGACACGACGTCCATAATGGCCCCAATCCACGGCGTGATCGCCACAACGAGAACGGCGTTTGCCGTCAACACCCAAAGCACGCTGGGACGGTAGCCGCGCGCTGATGCCGCTAGTAAATCCTCACGCGGCGCATCAAAGTACATCAACTTAATGACACGAAGATAGTAGAACGCGCCCACCACAGCAAATAGGACTGCCGCGACGACGACCGCCAAAAACCCGGCCTCTACTACCGCTTGAAGAATGAGAAGTTTTGCAAAGAATCCAGCCGTCGGGGGAATCCCCGCTAGCGAAAAGATAGCCAGAAGCATCAGAAAGGCAAGCCATGGATGCCTCTGGTTAAGACCCTTTAGGTCATCTAACTGATCAGACTCGAACCCGTCGCGCGATAAAGCAAGCATGACGCCGAAAACCGCTAAAGTGGTAATTGCATAAATCAACGCATACATCATTGATGCGGCGTAGCCGCTAGTTGTAGCAGAGGCGAAGCCCAGCAACAGGAACCCCATGTGCGAGATCGTCGAGTAGGCCAGCATGCGCTTCAGGCTGGTCTGGGCGATCGCGATAACGTTGCCGAGCGCAATCGAAAAAATACCGGTCAGCAACAGAATGTCCTGCCAGATCTCGATCCAGCCACCGAGCCCTTGTTCGAGCAGTCGATAAAGAATCGCAAATGCCGCGAGCTTAGGAACCGCCGAAAGGTACAACGTCGTTCCGGTGGCCGATCCCTCATAGACATCTGGAACCCACATATGAAACGGGACAGCCCCTAGTTTGAAAAGTAAGCCTGCGATAACCATCACAACGGCGAGCATGAGTGGCAGGCTTGTCGGTAGCAGTGTGGTCAAACTATTGGCGCTGATCGAGGCCAGCGACAGCGTCCCAGTAAGGCCGTACAGCAAGGACATGCCGTAAAGCAGGAGACCCGACGCCAATGCACCGAGAATAAAGTATTTCATCGCCGCTTCGGCAGCCTGCACCGCATCGCGCTGCATCGCGATCATTCCGTACAGACACAAGGCCAACAGCTCAACGCCCACATACAATGTGAGTAAGTGAGCCGAGCCGATCATCGTCATCATTCCCACCACGCCGAACAGTGCGAGCGTGAGATACTCCACTCGCCAAATGTCGCGAGCCTGGCTATAGCGTTGCGCATAGAACAATACGCCAGCAGCAAGAAAACAGCTCATACCCCGCAACAGGGCGGCCGCGGAGTCCGAGATTACCAGGCCGTTTAATCCAATCAACGGCGGATTGTTGATCTGCCCAAACGCAAGGCCGCCCGATATCAATAAAGCGATCAACGACAATGGCCACGCCAGCGCGCATGCCCGAGCGGGCTTGATAAAGAGCTCAATGAGAAGGACGAGACATGCCGCACCCGACAGGAAAATCTCTGGCGCGATGAGATTGAGATGAAGATTGGCGAGGGTCATCATAGCTTGGTTACCGCCAAGTGCGTCAGCAGATGCTGGACTGACGACTGCATCACCTCAAGCAAGGGGGCCGGCCACACCCCTACCAGCAGCACAGCAGCAGCCATGGTCGACAGCATCCAGAACTCTCGCCGGTTGAGATCCGAGAGGGCTTCGACCTCGGTATTTTTGATCGCGCCAAACACCACTCGCTTGACCATCCAGAGCGTGTAGGCGGCGCCAACAATCAGCGTAAGCGCCGCGATCGTTGCATAAAAACCGCTTACTGAGAATGTGCCCAAAATAACCAGAAACTCGCCCACAAATCCGGACGTACCTGGAAGGCCGGCATTTGCCATAGCGAAGAACACCATGAAAAAGGCGAATACCGGCATCACCTTGATCACGCCTCCATAAGTCGCTATCTCTCGCGAGTGCAGCCGATCGTAAAGAACGCCCACACAAAGAAACATGGCGCCCGAGACAAATCCGTGCGAGATCATTTGCACCACAGCCCCTTCCATTGCCTGGGTGTCAAAAACAAAAAACCCTAATGTAACGAAACCCATATGGGAAATTGACGAATAAGCAATGAGCTTCTTCATGTCCCGCTGCACGAGAGCCACCAGGGCGATGTACACCACGGCCACCAGTGAAAGCGTCACTACGAGCCAGGCTAGATCAGCAGCCGCATCGGGGGCGATCGGCATTGCCAGACGCAAAAACCCGTAGGCACCCATCTTAAGCGTAATGGCGGCCAAAATAACCGAACCGCCAGTAGGTGCCTCAACATGGGCGTCAGGAAGCCAGGTATGTACCGGCACCATAGGCACTTTGACTGCAAACGCGGCAAAGAACGCGAGAAAAATAAGTGTCTGCACCGAGTTTGAAAGCGGGAAGGCATGGAAAGCAAGAATGTCGAACGATCCACCGGTGGCGTTGTATAGGAACAAAAGCGCAACCAGCATCAAAAGCGATCCCAGTAAGGTGTACAAAAAGAATTTGATCGCTGCGTACACACGATTCGGTCCGCCCCACACCCCGATGATCAGGAACATCGGAATCAGCATGGCTTCCCAGAAGAGGTAGAAGAGGATGCCATCGAGGGCGCAGAACACGCCAATCATCAGACCCTCCATGATTAAAAACGCTGCAAAGTATTGCGCGACGCGCGTTCTTATGACCTCCCAGCCCGCGATCACCACAACCATTGTGAGCACGGTGGTCAGCAGGATAAGGGGAAGCGAAATCCCATCAATCCCCAGGTAGTACTCGATATGGAAACGGGAAATCCAGTCACCCCTCTCGACGAACTGCATTTGCGCCGTGCCGCGGTCAAACCTTGCCCAAAGGCAGGCGCTGGCGAGGAAGGTCACCACAGACCCTCCCAGGGCAATCCAGCGGGCCGCTGGGGCGCGCCGGTCCTTTCCTGTCAACAGCACCAGAGCACCCACCAGGACAGGAGCCCAAATGAGAAAGGAAAGCAGATGACCGTCAAAAATTTCCACGATTTCCAGCCGTCAAGCGAAGAAAAGCCAGGACATCAGCCCTACCAGGCCAATGATCATCGCAAAGGCGTAGTGATAGACGAAGCCACTCTGAAGTCGTCTAACCAGAAGAGAGGACTTGTTGACCAGCGCAGCAGATCCGTTTACCAGCCACCCGTCAATTACGGTACGATCACCCCACTGCCAAAGTTGCTCGCCCAGCCAGCGTGATCCATCGGCAAATACCTTTTGATACAGCTCGTCGAATCCGTACTTATTCAAAAACACCCGGTACACCGGATTAAAACGCGCCGCGAGCATGTCGGGCCAATCTGGCTTCAAAGAGTAAAAGACCCACGCCAGCACGATACCCAAGACCGCCAGCCAGAACGGTATCGACACAGGCACGTGGGTTAGCATGCCGGCGGCGGTTAGCGCCAATCCGTCCTCACCCACCGGTAGGGCCGACACGCTGTCCCGCAGCAAGGATCCATCAAAGACCGGTCCTACCAAAACAAACCCTGCGATCACAGAAGGGATGGCGAGCAGCACCAACGGCAACGTCACTACCCAGGGCGACTCATGCAGGTGCTCCCGGGTATGCGAATCAACCCTCGAAGGCCCATGAAAGGCCATAAACACAAGGCGGAAAGAATAAAAAGCCGTGAGTATGACTCCCAAAAGAACGGAGACATATGCAAAACCGGCTCCGGGCACGCTGGAATGATGTACCGCCTCGATGATCGCATCCTTCGAAAAGAAGCCAGCGAAAGGCGGGATTCCGGCAAGCGCGAGACTGCCGACTAAGCACGTCATGTAGGTAATCGGCATTACCCGTCGAAGCCCTCCCATGCGCCGCATATCCTGCTCATGATGCATCGCAATGATTACTGACCCTGCCGCCAGGAAAAGTAACGCCTTGAAAAACGCATGGGTCGCTAGATGAAAGATGGCAATCGAATAGGCGGACACGCCAAGTGCGACTGTCATGTATCCAAGCTGGGACAATGTGGAATAAGCGACTACCCGCTTAATATCAGTCTGTACGACCGCCACAAAGGCCATTAACAATGCGGTCAGCGCGCCAACAATCAATACCGTGGACGACGCCACGACCGACATTTCGTAAAGCGGTGACATGCGAGCTACGAGAAAAATACCGGCCGTGACCATAGTGGCGGCATGGATGAGCGCCGAGATAGGTGTCGGACCTTCCATCGAGTCCGGCAACCAGACATGTAGCGGTACTTGAGCGGATTTACCCATCGCCCCGACAAAGAGTAGTAAGCAAATCACAGTAATGGCGCCCCACTCAACACCCCAAGGCCCCTCGAACACTTCGAGTTTGGCTGAAGGCGCCGCCTTAAAAACCTCGGCGTAATCAAGCGTGCCAAAGAGGCTGAGAACCGCCGCGATTCCCAGAATAAAACCAAAATCCCCGACTCTGTTAACAAGGAACGCTTTCAGGTTGGCGCGGACAGCCGACTCACGTTCGTACCAGAACCCAATCAACAAATAAGACACGAGCCCAACGCCTTCCCAGCCGAAAAAGAGCTGAAGGAAATTGTTGGACATCACCAACATCAGCATCGCAAACGTAAACAGGGCGATGTAGCCGAAGAACCGGCTGTAACCGGGATCTTCCGCCATGTAACCAATGGTGTAGATGTGCACCATCAGTGAGACAAAGGTCACGATAACCATCATCACGGCCGATAAGGGATCGATCAGAAAGCCAATTTCAAATTGGATGCCTCCGCTGACCGCCCACGTGTACACCGGGCCGTTGAAATACCCGCCGTGGAAAACATCCCAGGCGACCCAGCAGGAGAGCACAAATGCGGATCCCACGCCAGCAATAGCCGCCCGATGAGAATGGGTCCGGCCAATCCGCGAGCCGAGAAATCCTGCCCCCACGGCTGCTGCGAGGCATAGCAACGGGATCGCGAGATATACAAGCTCAAGGTTTTGCATTCGTTCAATCAGCCCTGAAGCCGGTCAAGATCCTGAACGTTGATAGAGCGCCGCGTTCGAAACAGCACGATCAAAATGGCGAGGCCAATTGCAGCCTCAGCAGCGGCTACCGTGAGAATAAAGAAAACGAATACCTGTCCCGATAAGTCGCCAAGATAGTGGGAGAACGCCACAAAGTTCATGTTTGCTGCCAACAAGAGCAGTTCAATCGCCATCAGGATAATGACGAGATTTTTTCTGTTTAAAAAGATCCCAACGACACTGATAGCAAACAACAGCGCGCCGACGATCAAATAATGGGACAACGGAATCACGCGTCCTCCTCGGGGCGAGTCGGGAGCGTTACAAGACGTACTCGATCTTCCTTTCGAACCTTGACCTGTTGCTCTGGTGCCTGGTAGCGAGTCACGGGCCGGCGGCGCAATGTCAGAGCGATAGCGGCGACGATAGCAACAAGCAGGATGACCGCTGCCAACTCAAAAGCAAACACATAATCGGTATAAACCAAAGACCCCAGCGCCTTGGTGTTACTGTACTCGGCTATCTGACCTGCTGGCCTGGGCAGACTCTCGGCCGAGAACTCTTTTGAAAACATCACCAAGCCCAGTTCGCCCGCCATCAGTACCGCGACAATGAGGCCCAAGGGGAGATAATTGGTGAAGCCGGCTCTCATTTTCGCGATGTCGATATCCAACATCATGATCACAAAAAGGAACAACACCATTACAGCACCCACGTAAACCAGCACCAACGCGATCGCCAGAAATTCCGCCTCCAGTGTCAACCAGAGACAGGCGGCGCTGAAGAACGCCAGAACCAAAAACAACACGGAACGGACTGGGTTGCGTACCGTTACCACCAACAGACTCGAAACGATCAGAATCGCCGCAAAGAGATAAAAAATAAACTGAAGAAACGTCATGGTCTACCGGTACGGTGAATCCGCCTGCCGCGCCCGCGCAATGGCGGGTTCGTGCGTGTCCCCAATCTGCAGGAGATCTTGCTTGCTAATCGTCCCTGACGCGCCGGTTTCAAAGTGATATTCATGAATATCGGTTAACACAATGGAATCGACCGGACAGGCCTCTTCGCAGTAACCGCAATAAATGCATTTGAAAAGGTCGATGTCGTATCGGGTCGTTCGACGAGTGCCATCATCCCGCTCCTCCGATTCAATGGTGATCGCGAGGGCCGGGCATACCGCTTCACACAACTTACAGGCGATGCAGCGCTCTTCGCCATTCGGATAACGCCGTAACGCATGTAACCCCCGGAATCGGGGTGACTTGGGCGTCTTCTCATCCGGGTACTGAACGGTGAATTTTTTCTTAAAGAAATACCCGCCGGTTACAGATAGCCCCCGAATCAATTCAGGCAACAACCAGGTTTTTATGAATCTCGAGATCATGGCGATATTTTGATGATCAGGCGAACCAGTAACCCACGGGCGTGAAAAATCGGGCGACCCCAATGACCACAATCCAGACAAGCGTCACGGGGATAAAGACTTTCCAGCCGAGACGCATGATTTGATCGTATCGATAGCGTGGAAACGTAGCCCGAAACCACAAGAACAAAAAAGCCACTCCCGCCAACTTTATAAAAAACCAGCCGATCGCCGGAATCCAGGTAAACGGTGCAAAGGGCAACGGTGCCTGCCATCCTCCGAGAAACATGATGACCGTCAACGCCGAAATAAGAATCATGTTCGCATATTCAGCGAGGAAAAATACCGCGAAACCCATACCTGAATAATCCACATGAAAGCCAGCAACAATCTCCGATTCCCCTTCCGCCACATCGAAGGGCGAACGGTTTGTCTCAGCGACGCCGCTTATTAGATAAACAATAAAGAGCGGGAACAGCGGCAGGAAATACCATTGATGGATGCCACCCGACTGAGCCAGCACAATCTCTCTCAGATTTAAGGAGCCCGCGGCCATCAGGACACCCACTAAGGCGAACCCCATGGCAATCTCATAAGCCACGATTTGCGCCGCTGAACGCATAGCCCCCAGAAAGGCGTATTTGGAGTTGGATGCCCAACCGGCGATCACCACACCATAGACACCCATTGACGTCAATGCCAGCACATAAAGCAAGCTGGCATCGATATCCGCAAGCACCAAGGTGTCGGTAAATGGGATCACGGCCCAGGCCCCGAGGGCGGGCGCCAGCGCAAGGACGGGCGCGATGACAAATAGATAGCGATCCGCGTTGGTCGGAATAATCATTTCCTTAAACATCAGCTTAACCGCGTCCGCGATGGGCTGAAGTAGGCCCCGAGGCCCCACGCGATTAGGCCCAATGCGTACATGCATATAGGCAATGACTTTTCTTTCCGCCAATGTGTAATAGGCGACCGCGGCCAGAAGCGGCAGGATAATGGCGCCGATCTTCAATCCCAGTTGCAGCACCAGGGGTAAAGAATCCCAGACGTAAACAACTAACTCAACCATCAGTAGACGCCCGTTTTACCGATACGACCGAAGCGGAGCCGAAGCGGCTCGTGGAAAACTGACCCAGCGGGATGCCGATACACCCCTTAAGGACCGCAGGGTCTGCACGCACCGCGAGTCGGTTCGTGCGATCACCATCGGTAATCTGGATCAAGTCACCGTCGCCGCACCCCAGGGCTGCCATATCGACAGGATTCATTTCGCAGGCTCTGGCCCGCTCGGCGTCGAGGGTTTTGCTAAGCGCTTGTGCCCGTCGAACAATCGGGTCTCCCGAATAAAGGGGGAGAAAATGAACGCACGAAAAGCCATAGCGATCGGTCTCGGTCGCACTATTTGTCAACGCGTCGCCCACCTCAAGGCTGTCGGAAACATCGAACCGGGCCCGAGGCGGCGGAGGCGGTGAGAGGGTCGCCAGCACCTCGCCGACATCCTGGTAATCAAACCC
>Ga0255761_10005597_pt1 | contig 10933 bp, 9 predicted proteins | sample 071ome_29_FD_179961 | JGI IMG/M metagenome (GOLD analysis project Ga0255761, IMG submission 179961) | Coastal salt marsh microbial communities from the Groves Creek Marsh, Skidaway Island, Georgia - 071407BT metaG (version 2) | ecosystem: Environmental > Aquatic > Marine > Intertidal zone > Salt... | reverse complement strand
GACTATGACGAGGGTGCATTTGCTGCAACATCTCTTCAGATGCTAAGAGAAAGCCAATTTTTTATTCCCTATCTTGGAGATAGTTTAAGGCTTGAAAAACCAATTCTAACTTATTGGATACAGGTAATTTCGATTTCACTTTTTGGGGCATCGGAATTTGCTTTGAGGTTACCATCGTTGATTGCAGCTTTTTTATGGGCTTATATCTTTGGAAAATTCATTAAGGACAAAATGCCTGATAAAAGTCAAAGCAACTACATCTTCACTTTGCTCACTCTTCCTGGGGTTCTAGTAATGTCGGTGGTGGCGACAGCTGATGCATTTTTAAACCTTTTTATATGCCTAGTGATGATAAATATCTATAACTACTCTGATACAAAAAAAGAAAAATTCTTATTGGGAGCTGCATTATATTTAGGTCTGGGCTTTCTAACAAAAGGTTTTGCAATTCTAGCAATCATTGGGCCAGCATCCTTGCTATATTTTTTGATAATTAAAAAATTAGATCGATTTTTTTCTGCTATCTTTAATGCGAAGGCTTGGATTATCTTTGGGCTAATTGTCGTACCTTGGTTTCTTGTACTGTTTTTGAGAGAAGGGGCTAGCAGTATAGAGTATCTTTTATTGGGCCAATCGTTTGGCAGGTTTTCAGACACCATGGAGAGCCATTCAGGAAGTGTTTTTTACTACCTACTGCTCTTGCCATTTTTAGTTTTTCCTTATTTTGTAAATTTCCTTAAAGGATTAAGGAGAAGCTTTGCTGAAAAAAAACCCATCGATCTATTTTGCCTAATATGGTTCTCGTGGGTACTAGTATTTTTTTCATTTTCCTCAACAAAACTTCCACACTACCTTGTTTATGGTTTAACACCTGTTGTGTATTTTATTGAAAAAAACACAGCTTTATTAAGCAACCGACACTATAGCTTAAATAACTTTCTAGCTCATAGCTTGATGTTGTTATTTTATTTAGGTCTACCTTTTTTATTTGAATATGTTTATAACCTTGATCCTTCTATGGAAGCATCACCTTTGTTTATCAAAGAATTCTCAGGCAACTATCTTTTTATTGGTTCATGTATTCTTGGGCTGCTATTAATTTTTATTCTTCTTAGAGCTAAATATAAATATGTTAAGGGACTACAATTTATGGCCTTATTTCAAGCATTCCTCCTAACCATTTTTGTCATTCCTTCAGCTGTAAAAGTAATGCAAGCTGATCTTAAATCTTTAGGCATATATGCAAAAACAAACAATATCAGCTTTGCTGTAAATAAAATAAATAAACCAACCCTATCTTTTTATTCAAGCACAAATTATCTAAGGGATTTTGAGGATAGTGAATATTTTATAACCCGAATCGATAAAGTTGATATTCAGAGATATGAGGTTATCCAGAAAAGAGGAAACTATGTTTTGCTAAGGCAGAAGTATGATGAAAACTAGAACAAGATATTTTTTTCTGGCCATAGCAATTGCACTGATTTCGTTAAAACTATTTCCTACTTTAGATCTATTTGCTCTCAAATTTTTGAATAAGTTATTTTTTGATGAACGAACCTTTGCAGTAATAACTGATGTAGGAAATGCATTTTTTATTACGGCATTTATAATTCCTGCACTCATTGTCTATTCAAATTTTAATAGCAAGATAAATTCTGTTTCAGCAAGTATTTTGGTAATCCCCAGCTTGGTATTTGGCCTATTTATTCAGTTAGTAAAAAACTTAGTTAACGCCCCAAGACCATCAGGAGTGGGTGATATTAATATAAATTTTCTTGAACCTGTTTTTCAATCAAATTCATTTCCGAGCGGACATACAGCATCAATTTTTATCGTTTGCCTAATTTGGTTAAAAGTTGCACTCACAAATACTAGAGGATATCAGATCCATTATTTTGTTATTGTGCTTTTTGCATTAGTTGTTTCATTGACCAGGGTAATTGTCGGCGCACATTGGCTATCAGATGTGCTGGCCAGCATTTTATTTGCATGGTTGTTTACGGAATTATTTTTAAAGCATTTTCTGACAATCAATAAATCAAAGATCGCAGTTTATAGCTCATGGGGAATCATATTGTGTGCTTGGTATGGAGTATTTTTTATGGAGGTATTTGATTATATCTGATGAGCTTTGATCTAGTTTTCTCAATTTGGCTTGCTGAAATTGAAGTATTAGAAACATTTTTTTCTTTTATTTCTGGACGAGTGTTTTCATTTTCTTTGTTTGGCATTTTTGCTCTTTTTATGCTTTATCAGAAGAGGTACAAAGACCTTCTTTTTGTTTTTTTAGCACTTATTTTTGGCGACTTGATAGGAGCACAGCTAAAGGATTTAATTCAGGAGCCAAGACCTTGTTTTGGAAATTTTGAAGTATTTTCACAGCTTAACATTATTGAACAACCATGTGGTTCAAGATTAACTGGAATGCCCTCCAATCATGCACTTAATTTCTTTCTTTTTGCCACAGTGATTTACTTGTTGACGCGACAAAAAGTTTTAACTACAGCCTTATTCTTGATTGCATCTGCAGTGGCGCTATCAAGAGTTTTTTTAATCAAACATTTATTAAGTCAAGTGATCATTGGTGCAGCTTTAGGTATAATCCTCGGCATAACTTTCTATAATATTTACAAAAGAATAAGATGACACAAAATTTAGACATCTCAATTATTTCACCAATTTACAATGAAGTAGAAAATATCGATCCCTTTATTAAGTCGGTTGAAGAAACAATGTCTGCCCAGAATTGGTCTTGGGAGCTAATACTTGTTGATGATGGGAGCAATGATGGCTCTCTTGAAAAACTTAAATGCATCAGCAAAGAAAAAACAAACATAAGAGTATTGGCTCTTTCCAAAAACTTTGGTCAAACGCCTGCCATTCAAGCTGGCTTTGATAATGCTTATGGTAAGCACTATGTAACACTTGATAGTGATTTACAAAATGACCCCAAGGATATTCCTTTGATCATTAATAAACTTATTCATGAAGATTTAGATCTAGTTGTGGGATGGAGGAAGCAGAGAAAAGATAATTTCTTTATGCGGAATCTGCCTTCAATGATTGCAAACAACTTAATAGGAATGATCACCAAAGTTAAATTAAATGATTATGGATGTAGCTTAAAAGCGTATAACTCTGAAATTCTCAAAGAAGTTAAGCTTTATGGAGAAATGCACAGATTTATTCCAGCTTGGATGGCCACAAAAATACCACCTCATAAAATAGATGAAGTTGAAGTAAGCCATCATCCCAGAATTGCAGGAGAGTCAAAATATGGTATCTCCAGAACTTTCCGAGTGTTCTTAGACCTTATCTCAGTGTACTTTTTTATGAGGTTTTTCAGCAGACCAGGCCATTTCTTTGGTTTAATTGGTTTAGTCATGAGTTTTTTTGGACTACTTATTTTAGGCTATTTGGTCTCACTAAAATTATTTTATGGGTTGGATATTGGTGATAGACCACTTTTAATAGCTGGTACAATTTTATTGGTTGTTGGCGTGCAATTTATTAGTCTTGGTGTCATAGGAGAGATTTTAAGTCGAACCTACTTTGCATCTAGCAATGAAAAGTCATATTTTATTAGATGGGACTCAAATAATAATAAATGAAAATTGCAATCATAGGGTCTGGCAAGTTTGGCAGAGTTCTCGCTCAAATTTTGGGCGAAAATGGTCATGAAGTGATCATTTACTCAAGAAGGCAGACTGAAGTAAATTCGATTAATAAAGATAAGAAGAGTAGCTCAGGTTTTAAGTTTAATAATGCAAGCAACATCTGGGCAACCAATGAAGTAGCAGATTTAAGTTCCGCAGCTTATATTTTAATTTCCGTATCTAGTAAAGATTTCAGGGAAGTGATGGGTTCTATACTGCCTGGAACGTCTTCTCAAGTATTTGTAAGTTGTGTTAAGGGTTTTGAAGAGAGTACAGGCAAACTGATGACCGAAATTCTTAATTCTGATTTTGGTATTTCTGAAGATAGATTAGTGGTCTTAAGTGGTCCAAATCTATCAAAAGAGTTAAGTAATTATGAGTTAACCGGTACGGTTTTGGCAGGAAAAAATAATGATATTTTGCAGGAGCTTGCTGAGGCCCTGAAAAATAACTATTTCATACCTTTTTTAAATTACGACATGAATGGAGTTGAAATGGGTGGGGCATTAAAAAATATCTATGCGATAGTATCTGGCTATTTTCATCAAAAAGGCGTTGGTGAGAATACAATCGGACTGCTCTTAACAAAATGTCTTGAAGAAATGAGATTATTTAGCGAAGCAAAAGGAGCAAACTCTTCAACATTCTTGGGCCTGTCAGGAGTCGGAGATTTTTTTTCAACTGCTTTATCAAAAGACTCGAGAAATTATAGGTTTGGCGCTTTGCTAGCTAAAGATCTCTCTGTTGAAGAAGCATTAAAGGAAGTTAACGATACAGTTGAAGGCTATCAAACCTCTTTAATTGTTTTTGAAGAAGCTCAAAAGGTAAATCTTAATTTAAAAATTCTTAATTTCCTTATTTCAGTTTATGAATCTACAAAAAGTCTTGAGGAGGCTAAAGAAATATTTAGAGGCAAGTTAATCGAAGAAGACATCAAGCTTAAAGCCTAGACTTAATAGTCTTCATCCCCCAAGTCTGAAGAAAGCTCGTAGTCAAAACCAGTAGAAGTTTTGATATTAGTTCTAGAGATATCCAAATCCGTTAAATCCAAGACATCTTTATCAAACTCATAGATAGGTTCGACTTCATTATTGATAGCTGCTAATTTATTTTGAGCTCTGGATTCTAAAGTTTTTTCTTGTAGTCCTTGCCATTTGCTGAGTTCAGAACTGCTATATCTTTTGTTAATAAGCTTTAATGTGAGGTCTTGTGAAATAAGAGCAGACGTAGCATTGTTGCCACCAAACCCTTTTGAATTCAGGAACACAATATCTTTTTTATCTTGAAATTCTCTATCCTCCAGGAAATAGTCTAGATTTTCTGTGAATACATCATCGGCAAGTTTTGGAATTGTGCATATCCCCGAAAGTTTTTGGCTATCTAATGCACCTAAAGCCGACCATATCTGGTCCATGCCTGCTGTTCCCATAGTATGTCCTAACTTAGATTTTACTGAGGTAACAGGCATATTACTTACCTGAAATTCTTTGGCAAAAGTCGACATTATATGCGATTCAGTAATTCTATTTAGTGGGGTGCCTGTACCATGTGAAATAAAACAAGATTGATTTTGAAGCACTTTTTCGCCAAAAACTTTCTCAACATCTTTAAAAGTTTTGCCAACTGAAAAGTAATTGCCTGCACCAGGTCCTGAAATTGATTTTTTATTACCGTCGGCATTGATATTTACATTTAAGAAAGCTCCTCTAATGTTGGCACCTGTTTCTAGTGCTAATCTATCGCTCATTAGTATTGCAAAGCCTGCTGATTCTCCACAAACCATTCCCATATTATCTCCAAATGGCCGACAGAAGTTTTTATAGTTAAGATCTTCACCTTCACCTAATAGCGCTTGTAGGTTCTTCATCCTTTCATCAGTTGCCATAGCTCCCATTGCACTAAACCCTATATATGCTGGTGGCCCTAGGATTGCCTCTGCAGCGCCAACAATTACTAGCTCACTTTTTCCGCTTTTTATAAGCTCTACTCCAGCATTGAGATTATACAAAGAGGTAGCGCATGCCCCTATAAAGTGACCAGTTATTCCAAGACTACCTGTAACGTAAGCATTTATAAAATCTGCAGTCATTTCAGGTAGAGTAAAAGAGATATGCTTAGAGGTTGCTCTTTGTCCTAAAGGGTGAGATGCAAAGAGACCATCCCCTGAGTGCCTGTCCATATTCATAACAGCACAGCCAGCAAAACAACCAACCTTATCTCTGCCATAGGTATCAATGTTTTTCTTTAGGTCTAGACCTGTATCAGAAATTGCATCAGCGATTCCCAGAATAGACATTCCTAATGCCTTGGGATGTTGTCTGGAAGCATAGTGCTTAACAGGGTCGAGTTGAAAAGGTAGCTGGGCACATGCATTTGCTGGCATCTCATAGTCATATGTCCAAAAGGTTTCCCTAAAAAACTTGTAATCAAGTTGTCTCATAAGGGTATTGTCTAGAACCTCTTCTTCCTTGCTCTTAACAAACTGATTAATTTGAGAGCTATCTAATGTTTCATCAATGAGACCACACAGAGACAGTACAGATTTAAGATAATTTGTTTTCTCTTCATCCGACTGAAAGTCATAAGTCATCCTTGAATAACTTAGGTTATGTGATGCTCTGCCAGCAGGAGTAATGCCCCCAAAGCCAACCAGACATGGAATGGGTTTATTGCTCACTACAGTTCTTCTCCATTGCGCTTACTGTGTTTAGTATCAAAGTATTTATTGTCATTGGGCCAACCCCTCCAGGGACTGGTGTATAAGCTGAAACTATATCTTCTATCCCTTTCATGTCAACATCTCCACATTTTTCAGAAGGGTGATACCCTGCATCTACCAACACAGAACCTTTCTTGAGCATTTTACAATTGATAAATTTAGGAATACCTACTGCAGCGACCACAATTTCGGCATCGCAAATTAACTTTTCTAAATTTTTTGTTTTTGAATGTGCAGTAATTACAGTAGCATCGGCGTTGAGCAATAAAGCAGACATTGGTTTTCCTAAAATCTGACTTCTGCCAATTACAAGAGCAAGCTTCCCACTACAATCGATTTGGAAATTTTCTAATAAGCGCATTATTCCATAAGGTGTACAGGATTTAAAAGCTTCAAGACCCATTGCCATATTTCCATAGCCATTGGTGGAAACTCCATCTACATCTTTATGCAAGGCTATCGCATTAAAGCATTTTTGTTCATCGATATGTTTGGGGGCAGGATGTTGCAAAAGTATGCCATCGACCGAACTGTCTTGATTTATGGCTTCAATAAGCTCTAACAGTTCTTCTGTTGTTGCCTGTTCTGGAACATGATGTGTCATTGTTTTAACCCCTAGAGATTTACATGCTTTCTCTTTCATGGACACATAGGTTTTTGATGCCGGATCTTCTCCAACAATTATTGCTGCAAGGGCAGGGGGTCTCTTGAATTTATCAGTCAGAATATTTGCTCGTTTAGCAATTTCAAGATTGCTTTTTTCAGCAAGAGATTTTCCATCAAGAATAATAGGGTTTGCCATTAAAATTTTTGCTTGAAGTTAAAGCACATAGTTTATATGATTTCCCTTTCGGGGCATAGCGCAGTCTGGTAGCGCACCTGGTTTGGGACCAGGTGGTCGCAGGTTCAAATCCTGCTGCCCCGACCAGCGCCAGTAGCTCAGCTGGATAGAGCAGTAGCCTTCTAAGCTATTGGTCGGGGGTTCGAATCCTCCCTGGCGCGCCAATTTCTTTAGATTCCTATGCTCTTATGCGAGTTAACCAACTTTTGAATGGAATAGATGTAAGCGGTTGTTCTTAGTGAGGGGTAATTATTTGTATTCCATATTTCACTCATATTTTCATAAGCTTCAGTCATCATGTCTTCAAGCCCAGATCGGACAAGGTCTATTTCAGAACTCCCAGCATTAAATATCGATTTTTCTCGCTGAGAGACCCTCGATCCAGTAGTATTTTCAATAATATTAATTAAAGAAGCATTCTCATATTGTTTTCTTCTTTTTTCCATTCTGCCAAATCTCATATGTGATAGGTTTCTTACCCATTCAAAGTAACTGACTGCAACACCACCAGCATTCGCGTAAAGATCTGGGATGATTAAGACCCCTTTTTTATTTAAGTAGTAATCTGCTCTTGATGTTAAAGGGCCATTGGCACCTTCGCAGATAATTTTTGCATTAAGCAAGTTATGGTTTTCTTCAGTAACAGTTCCTTCTTGTGCTGCAGGTATAAAAATATCACATTCGGCAGTAAAAACTTCTTCTTTAGATTTTAGTTGTTTAGGGTTGGGGAAATCTTCTTTTTGCCTTGATTCAGCCATCCATGATTTGATCAAATCTAGATCGAGGCCTTTAGGATCATAAAAAGCTATGTCCTTTTCAATAATTCCAATAATACTACACCCGTGCTCTTTTAGACATCCTGCTGCGTGGAAACCCACCTTACCGAGACCCTCAACAATTATTTTCTGTGAGCTAAGTTTTCCCTTGATAGCAGATTTCTTAACATCCTTACTATTAAAGAAAGCATTTAGAGCATAAAAAATGCCTCTACCAGTTGCTTCGGTCCTACCATTGACACCTCCCATTCCAATAGGTTTACCAGTAACGCAAGCAAATGCATTTATTTCATGAGGGTTTAGCCTTCTATATTCATCAGCTATCCATGCCATCTCTCGTTCACTTGTACCCATATCAGGAGCGGGAACATTTAAGCTCGGTGAGATTAATCCTCTTTTTGATAACTCTTCAGTAAAACGTCTTGTGATTTTTTCTAAATCTTCCTCATCGTATTTTTTTGGATTTATTTTTAAGCCTCCCTTTGAGCCCCCAAAAGGAACATCAACTACAGCATTTTTATATGTCATTAAGGCTGCCATAGCTTCAATTTCCGATGCAGTTACGTTTGGAGCATATCTGATACCACCCTTTACAGGTTCTAAGTGTTCTGAATGAACAGCCCTATAGCCAGTAAATACCTCGATTCCTTTCTTTAGTTTTACGCCAAACCTTACTGTATATGTATTGTTGCAAGATCGTATTTGCTTTGCTAAACCTGGCTCAATGCCAAGTAGATCTACGGCATTATCGAACATCTTAGTAATGCTCTTTAAAAATAGATTATTTACCCCCATGTTATTACCCCTTGTTGGTGATAATGATATAATTTTTTTTTCTAAAACACACGAAAAAATGGTGGGCGTAGCTCAGTTGGTTAGAGCGCCGGTTTGTGGCACCGGAGGTCGAGGGTTCAACCCCCTTCGTCCACCCCAATTTACATCATGTTTTAAGAAATAAAACCCAAGTTTCATCAAATAATTAAGAAGTTTTGCGATTTTAGCTGATATATTGATTTATATCTATTCTGCACTATATTAGAAGTATGTTTGAAAATAATTTAGTACCAATGGTTGTTGAGCAATCATCTCGCGGTGAAAGAGCATTTGATATATTTTCCAGGCTTCTTAAGGACAGGATAATTTTTATTGTTGGCGGGATTGATGACTACGTCGCTAATCTAGTTGTGGCTCAATTGCTTTTCCTTGAGTCTGAGGATCCAAAAAAAGACATTTATTTATACATTAATTCTCCTGGAGGGGTCATCACATCTGGTCTTTCTATTTTAGATACAATGAATTATCTAAAATGTGATGTTTCAACAGTTTGTTTCGGCCAGGCGGCGAGCATGGGCGCTGTACTTTTAGCAGCCGGTAAGAAAGAAAAAAGGTTTGTGTTGCCAAATAGTAGAGTAATGATACATCAACCACTCGGAGGGGCACGCGGACAAGAAACGGATATTCAAATCCAAGCAAAAGAAATAAAGACTCTTAGAGAAAGATTAAATGGTATCTTGGCTAACTGCTCTGGTCAGTCGATTAAGAAAATTGAAAAAGATACTGAACGTGACTTTTTCATGGATGCTCAAGCTGCAATTAAATACGGGCTGGTGGATAAGGTTTTAGAAAAAAGGTAAAGATGGAGATTGAAAAATCTAAATTAAATTGTTCTTTTTGTGGAAAGGATCAAGCAAAAGTAAAAAAGCTGATTGCTGGACCTAATATCTATATTTGCAATGAATGTGTAGATTTATGTAATGACATACTCATAGAAGAGGATCTACAAGAATCAAAGTATGAAACAAAGGATGTTAAGCCAAAAGAAATTTTTAAATATCTCGACCAGATTATAGTAGGCCAGAACGAGGCAAAAAGGCGTTTATCTGTTGCTGTTTATAATCACTATAAAAGAATTAATTCCAAAGATAATTCAGAAGTAGAAGTTCAGAAGAGTAATGTTTTATTACTAGGCCCAACGGGCTGTGGAAAAACATTACTGGCTCAAACTTTGGCAAAATTTCTTGATGTTCCTTTTGCTATTGCTGATGCAACTTCTTTAACCGAGGCAGGATACGTAGGCGAAGATGTAGAAAATATTATTCAAAAACTTTTGATCAATGCAGATTACGATATCACCAGAGCACAAAAAGGAATCATTTATATCGATGAAATTGATAAAATTTCCAAAAAAGGGGAGAACGTTTCAATAACAAGAGATGTCTCAGGCGAAGGGGTCCAACAAGCACTACTAAAAATAATCGAAGGAACTACTGCATCTATACCACCACAGGGAGGAAGAAAACATCCCCAACAAGAATTCTTACAAGTGGATACAAAAGACATTCTATTTATTTGTGGGGGAGCTTTTAATGGCCTAGAGTCTCAAATTCAATCCAGACTTTCAAACAGCGCAATTGGTTTCAACTCTGAGATCATTGATAAGGACAACATAGACAAAGGCAAAATGTTCAAAGAGGCAAAATCACAGGACTTAATTAAATATGGAATTATTCCTGAATTCATTGGAAGATTTCCTGTGGTTGCAGCTCTTGAAGAATTATCTGAAGAAGATCTAGTGAAAGTGATGTCAGAGACAAAAAATTCTATCAGTGATCAATTTAAATACTTGTTTCAATTGGATGGCATCAAGCTTGAGTTTACCGCGGATGCTTTTAAGGCAATCGCAGAAGAAGCCAAGAAAAGTGCCTCAGGAGCTAGAGCGCTTAGAGTTATTTTTGAAGATATTCTTCAGGATTCAATGTTTGAGTTACCATCATCAAGTTCCCCAGTTGAAAAGATTGTCATTGACAAAAATGTCATTCTGAATAGGGAAAACCCTCTCAAATTAATGGCAAAAAAAATTGCAAATTAAATGTCAGAAGAAATTAAGGTCACTGTAAAGATGCCTATGATCCCCTTGAGGGATGTGGTGATTTTTCCT
>Ga0255761_10005592_pt1 | contig 10938 bp, 10 predicted proteins | sample 071ome_29_FD_179961 | JGI IMG/M metagenome (GOLD analysis project Ga0255761, IMG submission 179961) | Coastal salt marsh microbial communities from the Groves Creek Marsh, Skidaway Island, Georgia - 071407BT metaG (version 2) | ecosystem: Environmental > Aquatic > Marine > Intertidal zone >... | reverse complement strand
GCTATTAAATCTAAATTATAAAAGGTAGCTTTTAGCCATCTCCGGAAGTACCTTGTTCACCCTCTGGAATATCTCCAGCTCCAGAAGCACCTGCTTCAGCTTCTGCATTTTGTCTTTCAACTTCAGCTTGAACAGCTGCATCCCATGCATCAATTGCAGATGAGTCAGCATAGTTAGCAAGCTGAACCCAAAGGTTTAGTACTTCATCAAAGGCAGCTCTTAGTTCTCCAGCAGCTTGTGCTAGCTCGCCAGGATAAAGACTTGGAGGACAAGAGTTTACAACTTCTGTAATCATTCCTGCCCAGCTCGCTATATCGGATGGATCGTATGATTCATCTATACCTAATAAGATTGCAGCTGAGTTGTACCCACCCTCTATATTCTCAGGTGAAATATCGCCAACAGCTAAACGTTGATAAGCTTGATCTAATTCTGCATACGAAGTATCAGCTTGTTGCCAAAGCTCGTAAATGAAATCGACTTCGCTATTAATATCTTGAAAAAATTGACCAATGATTAATTGTGTTGGACAAGCATTAACATCAACAAATGTTTTATATTGCTGAGGCAGTCCTAATTTGTCTACAAATTGATGAAAGTCACAATTTACCTGAAAGTTGTTATTGAAATCTGCCAATACTCTAACTGGTAAGATAGCTCCTGTTTCAAGATTTACTCCTGTTGAAGCAAAGTAGCTTTGAGCATCTTGTTCTGAAACAGTATCGCAAGTTTCGTCAGCCTGAACTGGACTGACTCCACTCATTATGGACATAATTAATGTAAGACTTGTGAATAAAATTATTTTTTTCATTATTACCTTTCTACTCCTGGACAATTATTAGCTTTCGCTTCTTCTTTAGCTTCAGAAAGCTTATTGACCATAGTTAAAACATTTTCAAATTCTGGATCATCACTTTGGAAGTTTTGATATGCATTTACCCACTCGTCAAATGTTTCGTAATCTAATACTTTTGGTGCATTTGTCATATCAGCATATCCATACACAATAAAGTAGTCTCTCTCTACTTCTTCAAATACTGTACAAACATCACCTTCGTAGCTCTTTGCAAGAATTGTTCCTACAGAAAAACCTGGTGTCTCTTCTTCAGCTGATGCTGATTCTTCAACAGATTCTGATGAACTACTAGCAGCAGTAGTTTCTGGTGTTTCGGTTACTTCTTCTTCAGAACTTGAATCAGAAGAACATGCAGATACAAAAAGTAATAGTGATATTAAAAATATAAGTTTCTTCATACGGATATGATAATGGATTCAGAATTAAAGTTAATACTGTTAAGATACATTAATAATGAAAACAAAAATTAGTTATATAGTTCTTTCCTTGCTTATCGCAAATTGTGGCTCTCCATCATCTATAGAAGAACCAGATATCCCCATTGATTTACCTGAAGACACTATTCCTGAGGAAATATTTATTGAGGAAGAGGTGATAGTAGAAGAAACTGTTGAAGACACTGTACCAGATAACAGACCTCCTCAATCAGCTACTGATGAATATTTAGAAAGACAAAACACAAGCGTTTTAACATTTAACAATTTTTGGCCGGCAGTTTTTGATGGAACTTTATTACCAAGCGATAGAAGTATCAATCAAAGCAGAGTTGGCAAATTAGAAGTCAAACCTAATGCAGGCTATTCAACTATTGCATTATTTGATTTTGACCTACGAGATGATAATGGATATTCGAGATGCGGACATGGAAAATGTCTTGTCGATATCATTTCACAATTTTATCCTGGAGTAGGTGTTCAGGCTATATCTACAGCAGACTATTTATTGGACGGAGACGCGTATCTTGCAAACCTACCATCAAACTATAGAGAAGATATTCTCCTAGAAAATGAAGGTTTTAAAACTAGAGGTTTGGCAAGTGATTATCTAACAATGATTTCTTTTTTTGCTCAACCAAATAATGGAAAAGCAAAGATTTACACTACTTCAAGTTCTGTAGGTTCACCCTATACAAAGGACTCTTTAAATGCTGAATATGTTGAAGATGAATATGGTCTTATAAATAGAGTAGTCTGGAAATTCTACGACTCCCTTGCTGGACAACGACCTTTTGACAGTTCAATGTATGAAGTTGCAGATTATTTAGAAAATAATAAAGAATCTCTTAATGGTTTAGTTGTCAGCTCGGTAGAGAATACTGTTACAGACGCTAATGGTGATGTAATAGAATGTTTTGACCCGAATCCTAATCCAGATCTTTATGAGTATGGGTGGACACCGGAGTGTGGAAGTATGGAAGATGTAGTTTTTTTAACCGGAAAATTTGCAAGCAATTGGTTGTTAGTGGGTTGGGCTGGAGATTATGATGTAATTGGTTTCCCTGGAAAATATTATGAAGACCACATTGTTTATGTAAGAGGAAATCCAATTGACTCATCTACATCATTCTCTACACCAATTGTTGCTGCATTAGCTGCAAAAATTGTAGACACCAATCCAGAGTTAAAAGCTCAGGATGTTAAAACAATAATTCTGAATTCCTCTGATATTGAAGAAATGTCAAGTTTCTTAAACTTTAATGAAGATACTGGTGAATCCACTTTTGAAAAGGTTAAAGTTCCAATTGTTAATTGGGATTCTGCAATATCTTGTGCAACTTCTTTATCTTGTTTAAACAATTAAGAGAGCGGCCTCGGCAGGATTCGAACCTGCGACACCAGGTTTAGGAAACCTGTGCTCTATCCCCTGATCTACGAGGCCATTTAAAATTTGCTACTTATTAGTATTTAAAAAGTACAAATTTACAATTGTAGGTAAATAAATGTTAGCAGTTGAAGTAAAGAATATTAAGAAAACATTTCAAGCAAAACAGGAAGTAGTTGAAGCTGTTAAAGATGTAAGTTTTCAAGTTCAACAAGGTGAAATCTTCGGATTACTAGGACCTAATGGTGCTGGTAAATCAACAACTATATTGATGCTTACAACGCTTTTAAAAATTACAGACGGGCAAGCCTTAATTTTGGGCGATGATGTAGCCAAAGATGACAAATCTGTAAGAAAAAATATTGGGGTAGCACTACAAGATACAGGGATAGACAATCTCTTAACGGCAAAAGAGTTATTTTTTACAACATGTAGGTTATGGGGTTATTCAAAGTTAGACTCTGAAAAAAGGACTAATGAGTTGCTGGAGTTAGTTGGTTTAACCGAGGCAGCAGATAGAAGAGTTAAAACCTATTCAGGTGGAATGAAACGAAGATTAGATCTTGGTCTAAGCTTGGTGCACTCACCAAAAGTATTATTTTTAGATGAACCAACTACAGGATTAGATCCAGGATCTAGAAGAGTACTGTGGGATGAAATAAAGCGGTTACGTGATAGCGGTGTAACAATAATTCTTACTACACAATATCTTGAAGAGGCTGATGAGCTAGCAGACAGAATTGCAATAATTGACGAGGGATTAGTTGTTGCAGAAGGTACTTCTGACGAACTCAAGGCGAGTATTGGTGGAGATGTGATTACCTTTACGTTTGAAGATAAAGATCAAGCAAATAAAGCCAAAGAGGTTTTAGAAAACTCTACTTTAGAAAACAATAATCTTTTGATAACAGTAGAAGAAGGCGCAAAACAAATTCCAACATATATAAAGAATTTATCTGACAACAATATTGAAGTAAGTTCAGTTACCGCTAGTAAACCAACTTTAGATGATGTGTTTTTAAAGGTTACTGGATACAGGCTTGAAGGTTCTGAAGAATCCAAAGCTTCGGAAGGAGCTAAGTAGCTTATGAATTCTAATTTATCTTTCATAACTCAATTAAGTGTTTTAACAAAAAGATTAGTTCTAAGAGTATTGAGAAGACCACTTGCAGAGCTACCTAATATATTTATTTCTGCTTTTTTCTTATTTGTATATGACGGAGCATTAGGTGGAGTCTTTGGAGGTTCTGCGGTTGGCACACCTTTTGATTTTGCTAATGGCAATTTTGTAAACTTTATTCTTCCAGTCTCGATTGTTTCTGCATCAGTAAGCGGTGGTGCTTCTGGAATATATCTAGTGGAAGATATTGAATCCGGAGTATTTAAACGATATCAAAGCATGCCAATATCAAAATGGGCAATAATTTTAGCTCCGATGATTGTAGGTGCAATGAGAGTACTGCTTCAAGCTAGCTTGATTATGTTGATTGGAAAAATAATTGGTGCAGATCCAGCAGTTGGAACAGTTGGCTTCTTTCTTGTACTTTCAATAGCTTTTTTATGGGGGATGGGCTTTGCAGGTTATTCAGTTGCTGCAGGCGTAAGATCTGGATCTTCACAGGGTGCTCAGGCTGCTTCATTTTTATTTTTTCCTGCACTATTTCTTGCACCAACATTTGTACCAAGAGAAGCTTTAAGAGGATGGCTTTCAACGGCATCAGCTTTTAATCCAACAACTTATGTTATAGAAGCAATGAGGGCAATTATGGTTGACGGATGGGTCACAGATGTAATTGCAAAAGGATTTATTGCTTCTGGAACATTCGCCCTATTGACATTAACTTTTGCAGTTTTGTCTGCAAGAAAGGCTACAGAAAAAGCGTAAATTCTTATTTGAGTAGTAAATAAATTTTATTACTCTATATAATTCGTAAGGAAATTATGGAAACTAATTTAAAAGCAATAGTACGAGAAAGCATAGGCTCTGCAGAGTCTAGACGACTTAGAAAAGATGGAAATATACCAGCAATTGTTTATGGGTTGGGAATGGACCCATTGTCTGTAGCTTTAAATGCACGAGAATTCAGAAATGCTTTAAAAACTGAAGCTGGAACTAACGTAATTATAAATCTCGAAGTTGGTTCAGATAATTTCACAGCCTTAGCAAGAGAAATACAAAAGCATCCATATAGAGATGAATATTTACATATAGATTTAATTCAAATCGATCTAACTCAAACTGTAGAAGCAGATGTTCAGATTGATTTTGTTGGTGTACCAATTGGTGTTAAAGAAGAAGGTGGTTTGGTTCAAACTATTAATTCATCAATTTCAATATCTGCACTTCCAACTAACATTCCTACTTCAATTGAGTTAGATATATCAGCATTAAATGTAGGTGACAATTTAACTGCTACTGACGTGAGCTTACCTGAAGGTGTCGAGTTAGCAAATGAGGATGATGAATCACTTCTTGTTACAATTACATTGCCAAGAGCTGCAGTAGAAGAGGAAGAGGATCTAGACGAGTTAGGCATGGAAGGTGAAGAGGGTGCTGATGGTGAATCTGCTGAAGAAGCTGCTGAGGAAGGCTCCTCAGATGAGTCTGGAGAATAATAGAGCTCTAGTTGTAGGTCTTTGGAATCCTCAAGAAAAATATTCTAAAACAAGACACAATATTGGTGCAGACATTCTCAGTCATTTTGTTGAAAAGAATAATCTTAAATTTAAAGTAGATAAATCTGGTAGTTTTAAGATTACAAATTATCAAATAGATGAATTTCAACTAGATGTTGTATTACCACTTGTTTCAATGAACAATTCAGGTGATGCATTAAAATCATACTTTCGTTATAACAATGTAAATACAGAAAAGATTCTCATAGTACATGATGATATTGATTTAGCTTTTGGTAGATTAAGAATAAAAAATGCGACTTCAGATGGTGGTCACAATGGAATTAAATCTATAGATAAAACTCTAGGCACAAATGAGTATTTTAGATTAAAAGTAGGTGTCGGTAGACCGCCAAATGGCATTGATCCAGCAAAATTTGTTTTATCTAAATTTCTTCCAAATGAACATGAAGAAGTAGAATTTATTATCGAGGATTCAATTGATATTATTAAAGAGTTTGTTGTAGACAAAGAAAGTGCAATAAAATCTGCTTCTGAGAGACGTATAATTGATGTAGTCTGATGAAAAACTATATACCTGACCTTCTTGCACTTTTTAGAATATTTTCTTCTCCGGTAATTCTTTATTTCATTCTTGAAGATGGTTCATCAACAGGTCTTATGCTTGTACCTGCAGTCATAGCTTTCATAGCTGCTTGGACAGATTTTTTTGATGGAAGGCTTGCACGAAAATGGAATGTTACATCTAAAACAGGTGCATTTTTAGATACTATTGCAGACAAAATTTTTATTACTTTCATATTTATTGGCTTTACTTTTATAGGAAGAGTAGATATTTGGATAACGGTCTTACTCATTGTAAGAGAGTTTGTCATTACTGGATTAAGAGGCCTTGCTGGAAATGAAGGTATTATGATTGCACCAAGTATATTTGGAAAATTAAAAGCAAGCATGCAGTTTTGGGCAATAGGATTTGTGCTAATGGACTTTTCAATTTCATTTAGCTCAGTTTCATTGGCAGACTTTGTTGTTTATGTTGCATTATTTTTATCTTATTTTTCTGGCTATCAATATTTTTCTGAATATCTCAAAAATTCAAAATGAACTTTAAAAATATTTTTATAACAGGTTCAACTGGTGTTGTTGGGAAACCTCTATTGAAAAAACTTTTACAAAATGGTCATAACGTGTACGCATTGGTGAGATCAAAAAATCAATTTCTTGAAGGTGAAAATGTCACCATTATTGAAGGAGATTTATTTTCAAAAGATCTTTTGAGCAAATTAGAAGATAAAGATATTGATGCAGTTTTTCATGTAGCAGGCGTAAATAAAATGTGTGCAAAGAATCCACAAAATATGTTTGATGTCAACATAAAGGGTACGGAACAAATGCTTGAATTAGGAAATAAATTAAATATTAAAAAATTTGTTTACACATCTTCAGCAGTAACACTTGGTGAGGGAAATAATCAAATTGGTAATGAAGATGTAATTCATAGAGGACATTTTTTAAGTAAATATGAAGAGTCTAAGTTCTTAGCAGAGAAAGCTGCATTTAAATTTGATAAAAATTTTGATTTTGTTTCTGTTAATCCCTCCTCCGTTCAAGGACCAGGAAGAGTTTCTGGAACTGCTAAATTATTAATTTCAACTTTAAGAAAAAATTTTCCGCCATTAATTAAAAACAATATTTCAGTTGTAGATATTGACGATTGTACAGAAGGTCATTACAACGCTTTGCTTTATGGAAAAGATTCTGAACGTTATGTTTTAAATAGTTTTCAAACATCTACACCAGATCTCATAAAAAAACTAAAAGACATTTCGGACTGGAAGGGAACGCCTGTTTACGCTCCAAAATTCTTATTACAATTTTTTGCTCCTTTAGGAGATCTCATAAAGCTACTTAGCTCTTCATCACCTTTGCTCTGCAGAGAATCTGTTAGAGTTTTAGCTCACGGACATATATATGACGGAAGCAAAGCATCAAAAGAACTAAATCTTAACTACACCAACTTAGATTCGTTTATCAAAAAGACTATCAATTGGTTAATTGATGAAAAACGAATTCAATTAAATAAGATTTAGGACATGAATGTAGAAGTTCAGAATATATCTGAAGAATCTCTTGCACCAGTAATAAATTTTAAAAGTACTGCTTCTCAAAAATTAATAGTCTTACCAACCGATAAAGATGCTGAAAAGTTTTACCAAAACTATATTAATTTTTCAGAGAATACTTATTTGCTTCCTAGTTGGGATACCTTAACATATGACTCATTTATTCCTTCATTTGAGATACAAGGTAAGAGGCTAAATGCTATACACGCATTACTTACCAATGAAAATTGTGTAATTGTTTCAAGCATTAAATCAATATCACAAAAGATATTTTTTGAAAATTTGGAAGTTATCGAAATACAACAAGGGCAAGAAATAGATTTTGAGAGCTTTATTGAAAATTTATATCATCTCAGATACAAACAAAAGGATAGAGTTGAAAGCAAAGGCACTTATGCAATAAGAGGAGGTCAAGTAGATGTATTTCCTTTAAGCTATAGCGAGCCAGTAAGAGTCTTATTTGATGCAGATATGGTTGAAGAAATTCGGGTTTTTAATCCTATTACTCAGAGGTCTGAAACAACTATCCAAAATCTTTTGATTGTTCCTGCTTCAGAATTATTTCAAATTGATAAAAATTCAATTTTAAATTTTGTAAATAAAGATACAATTGAAGACTTCGAATATTATCAATATTCTCAGAATATTATCTCATGCCCACCTTTGATTAAACATTTGCCAGAGTCAGTAGAAATTCATGTAGTTAATTTAGATTCTGTAAAACTTGAGATGAAAAATATAACAGAAATTGAAGAAGATACTTTCAATGGACTTAGTGATTATTTGACTATAAATATTTCTTTCCAGACTAGATATGATGAAGTATTTAGTCTGCTCAATCATGAAAATGCAAATTTCATTTCAACTGTAAATTTATCAGAACTCCAATATGTGCCTCAGTACTTTCAAAATTTTCAAATAGAAAATGTATTAAGCGAACTCAGTAAAGTTGAATCAATTTATTTGTATTCTGAAAATACAGATTTTATTAAAAAGTTCGATAGTTTAAATAACTTAAAAATTGTAAAGAACCAGTTTACGAACTCTTTCTTAATTAAAGATTTAGGTATTGGATTACTTAACGAAAGTGATTTTCACGGGAGACAATTTGTTAAGAAAAAATCAAAATCTAAATCAATAAGTGATGAGTCGTTATTGGTTCCTAACACTTATGTTGTTCATACTTTTCATGGCATTGGGCTTTATGAGGGTACTGTAACAAAAGAAATTAAGGGAGTAGAAAAGGATTACCTTTCAATTAAGTTCAAAGGAACAGATAAATTATTTGTACCTTCTGATCAAATTGGAGATTTAGAAGTTTATGTTGGTGGTGAAAATCCTAAGCTGTCAAAATTGGGTGGAGCTGAATGGGAAAAGGCTAAAGATAAAGCAAGACAGAACGCAAAGGTAATTGCAAATAGGGTTCTGCAACTCTATAAATTACGAACTCTTGAAAACAATTCTTTAATTATGAAACCAGACACTCCATGGCAAAATCAAGTTGAATCTGACTTTGAATTTGTAGAAACAACAGATCAACTCCAGGCTATCGAAGATGTTAAAAAGGATCTAGAAAAAAATACACCAATGGATAGATTAATTTTTGGTGATGTTGGGTATGGCAAGACAGAAGTCGCCTTAAGGGCTGCAATAAAGGTTGCATTTTCAGGCAGTCAAGTTGCAGTTTTAGCTCCAACTACAATTTTAGTTCAACAACACATAGATACTTTTACTGAGAGACTAAAAGATTATCCACTTAATATCAAACATCTCAGTAGGTTCAGCAAAAAAAGTGAGGTCAAAGAAACTCTTGAAGGTGTCAAAAATGGAACGGTAGATATATTGATTGGCACTCATAGAATTTTAAGTGATGATATAGATTTTTTAGATTTGAAATTAGTCATTATTGATGAAGAACATAGATTTGGAGTAGAGGATAAAGATAAGCTTCATTTTCTATCAAACCAAGTTCACAAGCTTACACTCACTGCAACACCAATACCAAGAACTCTTGAGCAATCTTTAATGGGGATAAGGGATACTTCAAAAATTGAGACACCACCTGAAAATAGATTAGATACCTTAGTGCATGTTGGATTGATCGATGAGTCTGTAATTTCTCTTGCTATTCAAAGGGAGATTTCAAGAGGAGGCCAAGTCTTTTTTGTCTTAAACCGAATTGATGAACTTATTAATTGGAAAGAAAAAGTTGAGAAATTATTTCCTAAATTAAGACATAGTTTGTTACATGGACGACTTTCTTCAAATGAGATTGAGTACACCATGCAACAAGTTTGGGATCAAGAAGTTGATATTTTATACGCGACAACAATCGTAGAAGCGGGAATTGATTTGCCAAAAGTAAATACTCTAATCTGCATGAGATCTGAACTTTTAGGGATGTCACAACTATATCAATTAAAAGGAAGAGTGGGGCGTAGAGGTGAGCAGAGTTTTGCTTACTTTTTTCATAAGTCAGAATTAAGCATTGATTCTGAAATGCGACTTGATGCTATCAAGTCAATCGGTCAAACTTCTACAGGGTATTCATTAGCAATGAAGGATTTACAATTAAGAGGATCAGGCAGCATACTTGGTGATATTCAGTCAGGATTTATTGCAAATGTCGGTTTAAATATTTTTAATAGTTATGTTTTAGAGTCATTAGATGAGACTATTGACACAAAAATTGATACGAAACACAACATCAAAAATTTTGACTGTTACTGGAGTTCTTCAATTCCGAAGACTTACATTGATTCAGATACAGAGAGGATAGATATTTATAAAAGGTTAGAGAAAACGCCTCATTTTGAAGTTGATAATTTTATTGAAGAATTAAAAGATAGGTTTGGAGACATTCCTGTAGTTACAGAAAATTTATTAAATTCTGCAAAAATTAGGTCTATCATTACAGAACTTAAAATATTTAAATGCATAATCAAGCAACAACAAATTGAATTGTTTCCTGTTGATTTAACAGATGATTTAAAAAACAACCTAGACAGCACAAAGATAAATTTTCAGTTTAGAAATAAAAGATTATTAATTACTTTTAAAGACCAATTAACTTCAAAAAAAGCTTACGATTTTTTATCTACTAATCTTTCACTATGAGAGAGTTTGATCAACTAGCTGAAATTGTTTCAAAATTAAGAAAAGAATGTCCTTGGGATATGGAGCAAACTCACGAATCATTATCTAAACATTTAATTGAAGAAGCATACGAGTTACTTGATTCCTTAGCTAGTTTAGATCAATCTGAAAGTTCAAAAGCTTCTTTAAAAGAAGAGCTGGGAGACCTCATGCTCCAAATCATGCTTCATGCAAAAATTGCAGAAGATAATAATTTCTTCAATATTTCAGATGTCATAAATACATTGAATGCAAAACTAAAAGCGAGACATCCACATGTGTATGGAGATGTTCAACTTGAAACTGCTGAAGATGTTGAAAAACAATGGGAAGAGTTAAAAAAAGAAAACTCTTCTGATTCAATAT
>Ga0255761_10005590_pt1 | contig 10943 bp, 9 predicted proteins | sample 071ome_29_FD_179961 | JGI IMG/M metagenome (GOLD analysis project Ga0255761, IMG submission 179961) | Coastal salt marsh microbial communities from the Groves Creek Marsh, Skidaway Island, Georgia - 071407BT metaG (version 2) | ecosystem: Environmental > Aquatic > Marine > Intertidal zone > Salt... | reverse complement strand
CCACAAGATCTATTCTGGTAGAGAGAAGTATGATAAACGCCAAGTTACTATTACAACTTGGCAATCAATCTACAAGTTGGAGAAAAAGTTTTTTGCTGACTATGACGTTGTTGTAGGAGACGAAGCGCACCAATTTAAATCCAAGTCTCTTATTGGCATCATGACCAAACTAAAAGACTGTAAGTATAGATATGGATTTACGGGAACTCTCGATGGATCACAAACACACAAATGGGTTTTAGAAGGACTCTTTGGACCTAGTTATAAAATTACTCAAACAGCAGAACTAATTGAAAAAGGACATCTATCAAAACTTGATATAAAAATTCTCTTATTAAAACACACTCCACAAAGTTTTAATACTTACGAAGATGAGATTAAATATCTTATCGGACATAACAGAAGAAATCATTTCATTAAAAATTTAGCCCTTCATTTAAAAGGCAACACTTTAATTCTCTACAACCGAGTGGAGAGTCATGGACAAATACTTTATGAAATGATAAATAGTGCTGCAGAAGATGGTCGGAGAGTGTTCTTCGTCCATGGTGGTGTAGACGCTTCCGAAAGAGAACAAGTTCGGGAGATCGTAGACAGCGAGTCAAATGCTATAATCGTTGCTTCATACGGAACATTCTCAACTGGCGTAAACATTCGAAATCTCCATAATGTTGTTTTTGCCTCTCCAAGCAAATCTAGAATTAGAAATCTACAATCAATAGGTAGAGTTCTTAGAAAAGGTAACAACAAAACCAAAGCAGTATTATACGATGTCGCTGACGACATCACTTACCATCAAAGAAAAAATTACACACTCAATCATTTGATTGAACGAGTTAAAATTTACAATGAAGAAAACTTCAATTATGAATTTACACAAATAAAACTAAAAGATTAATCCTATGCATGAAGAAGAATTCTACGGAACTATTAAATTAATCTCTGGTGAAGAAATTTTTGCAGAGATTCTCCCCACCCAGGAAGGCAACCGTACTCTTCTGCTTCTTAGTGATCCTGTGCAAGTATCAACAGTCTCTCTTAGTACTACTGGAGTCGAAGGAGTTAAAATCGACCCATGGATTAAAAGTCAGAGTGACTCTATGATCGTAATCGATATGGATAAAGTCATCACTATTTTAGAAGCCGATGACGACTCTGATATGACTCGTGCCTACAGGAAGTTTCTAAGACAAAGAGAAAGAGGCAGCAGTAAAACTAAAGTAAGTAAAAAAATGGGATACCTAGATTCGGTATCCAACGCTCGTATTATGTTAGAAAGAATCTATAGAAGTAAAGAAGCTTCTACTGATTCTGAACTCTGACAGAGTAATTGTACACATATTCTGAAGCCTTGTCAACTTGTCAGGATTAAGTTCATGTGATACAATATCTTCAAAGGAATTAGTTCCATTAAACAGGTAATTATGGCATGGCAATTAGACCAACGACTAGAAAGAGATCCGAACATTATGTAAATAACAAACAATTTTTGGCTGCGGTCATTGAATTGAGAGATTTTTTTAATGAAGGTAAAAAACTCGGACATGAAAACCATCGGGTCTCCATTAAATATTTCAAAGAACACAAAGATCGTATTGTAGCAACAAAATTCCGAAGGTGTTATGAATACCTAGGTGATTGTTTCTCCAAAATTGGAAACCATTTGGCATACAAACCAAACTTCGTAAACTACATGTACCGCGAAGACATGGTTTCTGATGGCATTGAAAATTGTATTCAGTATATTTGCAACTTCGATCCCGAAAAGTCTAATAATCCTTTTGCCTATTTCACTCAGATTATCCATTACGCTTTCCTCCGTCGTATTCAGAAGGAGAAAAAACAAATGGAAATCAGAACTAAGATCATCGAGAGATCTGGATATGATGAAGTCTTCAGTGTAGATGATGACTTTGGAAACTCGGCCGATTACAACTCCATTAAAGACGCAGTACAATCTAAATTATACCAATGAAAATTGCTATTATCGGTAAAGGGACTAGTGCCCTTGTGGCTTCTATGATTTTCCTCAGACGAGGACATCAGACTGAACATTTTTACGATCCAGACCGACCATTTCTTCGAGTGGGGGAATCGACTACTCCACACATCTCGTGTTTGATGCGCGATGTTTTGGGTATGTGTATCGGCACCTTTGTCGATGATGGTATTGTATCTTACAAGAATGGCGTACACTTCATTGATTGGGGTGTAGGCGGAGAGTTTACTCACCCATTCAACAGTAATCATACTGCTTTCCATTTGGATAATCAAAGATGGAATCAGTATGTTATTGAACTGCTGGAAAAGAAGCGTGGAGTTAAGTTCCACCCAGAAGTTTATAACGGATATGAAGTTGCTGAAGGTGAAACTCATATTACAATTAATGGCAAACCATTTGATTTTGTTGTAAATTGTAGTGGTTGGAATGAGGACGATAGTCAGTATGACGAACCTCTGATGCCTACGGTGAATGCAGCACTGCTTCACCATATTCCAACAATGGATCAGTACCATCATACTGTACACCGTGCAACTCCACATGGTTGGCAATTCCAACTTCCATTCCCCGAACTCAACGGCGGCGAAAGTCACTGTGGTTATCTGTATAACGACCAAGAAACTACTGATGAGGAAGCGATTGCTGAACTCAAAAGAATGTATGGCGAGGATAAAGAGTTTAAACAGATCAAGTGGAAACCTCGTTATGCGAAAAACATGGTTGTCAGTAAGTGGGAGGCTTTGAACGGTAACAGGCTGTTCTTCCTCGAACCACTTCAGGCTCTTTCTCTTGATTACTATAAACTTCTTTCTGAAGATATCTGTAATTTTGCTGAGAAGAGAGATTACCCTGCTTTGGTTACTGCCAATAGAAGGTTCCGTCAGGAAATGTTGGACTATCAGTATGCCTTGTCTCTCCATTATCAGTTTGGTTCAAAGTATGACACTCCTTTCTGGAATAGAGTTACTAAGATTGCCTCTGATAACTTGAGTAGACATCCAGTTACATGTGATGATGATCTCTTCTTCGATATGATGATGGTAGATACAATGACTTCTGATGATCTTACCACCCCTTATCAATGGAAAGAACAAATTCGTCCAGAAGATTATGGGCCTAATAGACCTAATATTGGACACACATTAACGAATGAGTGTATTGTTGGTGGATTTAATTACTTTGATACAAAGACTCTCTATTGTGGATTTAAACAAATCAGATTCTTAGAATTTGAAGAAAAGTACGACGGACTGCCATGCAACTCTCAAAAGAACTAAAGGAAGGGACTAAAAAGTCTCACTCTGCTGCGGAGAATACCCAATTCGTTGCTGCGTTTCTCCGCGGCATATTGGATGAAACGCAATATCGAAAACTGATTGCAAACTTCTACTTCATCTATTCTGCGATGGAGACAAGAATTGATCAGTTGCAAGATCATCCAGTTGTAAGTCAGATTAATCTTTCTGATCTAAAGAGAAAGAGTTCTTTGGAAAGGGATCTTTCTTATTACTATGGTCCCAATTGGAAAGAAAAAGTTTGCCCCTCTTTGGCGACACAACAATATGTGGATAGAATTTTGACGTGTCCCCCAGAATATCTGGTGGCACATCACTACACTCGTTACCTTGGAGATCTTTCTGGTGGACAAATTCTGAAAGGAATTGCCAAAACAGCTTTAAATCCTCCCGAAGGACTTGGACTGGAATTCTATGAGTTCCCCAATATCGATGATGCCAAACTGTATAAGAAGTGTTATCGTGGTATATTGGATAACCTTCCCATCGATGATTCGATGATTAACGCTCTAGTCGCAGAGGCAAACTATGCCTTTAGATTGAACATGTATATGTTTGAAGAGTTTGAAGGTTCTGCTGGCAAGTCTTTACTTAACCTTATTATTAATTTCCTAAAACGTAGATGAAGGTTGCGATTATTACCGATACTCACTTCGGAGGGCGTAGGGGAAATAAAACGTTTCATGATTACTTTCAAAGATTCTATGAAGACGTTTTCTTTCCTACTCTAGAAGAGAGAGGAATCAAGGCGTGTATCCATATGGGAGATGCATTTGATAATCGAAGGAGTGTTGACTTCTGGGCTCTAAACTGGGCAAAGAAACATGTATATAATCGATTTGCTGATTTAGATGTTAAGGTGTGGCAACTCGTTGGAAATCACGATGCCTATTACAAAAATACTAACGAGATCAACTCTATCGAGTCTCTTCTCGAAGACTATACCAATATCGTTCCCATTTCTTCTCCTGGTGATTACAAAGTAGGTGATCTAAATTTCTTTGCAATTCCCTGGATTTGTGCTGAGAATAGTGAGGAAACCTTTGAGAAAATGAAAAAGACCAAGGCAAAAGTTGTCTTTGGTCATCTAGAACTCAATGGATTCAAACTTCATCGCGGTAATGTTCAACAACACGGTGACGACAAAGATAAGTACGAAAAGTTCGACTACGTTTTTTCTGGCCACTACCACACAAAGAGTAGTGATGGTCATGTCTTTTATCTCGGCAATCCATATCAACTCTATTGGAATGATGTAGATGATGCTCGTGGATTTCATATCTTAGATACCGAAACCTTTGAGTTGGAGTTTATTCAAAATCCATATACCATCTTCGAAGTTATTCCTTATGAAGATACTAAACCTGCCTTGTTCAATGCGAGTAAGTATAAAGACAAGATTGTAAAGGTAGTTGTTAGAAAGAAGTCTGACCAATTCCAGTTTGAACAGTTTATTGATAAACTTTTCAAGGCGAATGTTCATGAACTCAAAATCATTGAGAATCTTTCTGTCAATGATGAGGAAGTGGATTTTGATGGCGAGAAAATAGAAGACACTGTGACTCTTCTGAATAAATATGTTGAAGACTCGGATTTTGATTTAGATAAAGATCGAGTTAAGAAACTTCTGGAAGAAGTTTATACGGAAGCTTGCGAAATGGTCTAATGTTCATTCTGGCCTTGGATGAAGAGTCTGGAGACGGCGCATATGCCGTTACCGATGATGAAGGAGACAAGGCTCTCTATATCTTCGAAGAAGAAGATGATGCAGAAAGATTCATTGTTCTTCTCGAAGCCGATGATTATGTGCCTCTCAGAGTTGTAGAAATCGACAAAGAGGTCGCCATAAAGACATGTGAGTTGTATAATTATAAGTATGTAATCATTACACCAGAAGATTGTGTAATACCTCCTAAAGAATGATTAAGTTTGAAAAAATTCGATGGAAGAACTTTCTCTCTACGGGTAATAGTTTCACTGAAATCGATTTAGTTAAGGCGAAAACAAATCTAATTGTAGGTACTAACGGTGCGGGGAAGTCCACTATTTTGGACGCCCTGACTTTTGCGTTGTATAATAAACCATTCCGTAAAATTTCTAAGACTCAACTAGTTAACTCAGTCAACGAGAAAGACTGTCTGGTTGAGATTGAATTCTCTATTCATAATAAAGAATATAAGATTGTCCGAGGCATCAAACCAAATCTTTTTGAGATCTGGGTTGATGATCGTATGCAGGATCAGTTCCCAAGTGCAACGGATCAACAGAAGTATCTTGAAGAAAATATTCTTAAGTTAAACTATAAGTCTTTTACTCAGACAGTCATCCTGGGATCTGCCACGTTTGTTCCCTTCATGCAGTTATCTGCTGCTCATCGTAGAGACATTGTTGAGGATCTTCTTGACATTCGTATCTTCTCTGACATGAGTAATATTCTGAAGGAGAGAATTAGATCTAATAACGAACTTGTCAGGCAACTTACGATCAAGAAGGATATGGTCGAAGACAAGATCGAGATGCAAAAAGATTTTATTGAAGATCTCGATAAGCGAGGCAAAGAAAGTATTGGAAAAAAACAAGAGAAGATAAAAGAACTTCTTGTTCTTTCTAAAAATTTGCAAGAAGAAAATATTAAGAATCAAAAAATCATTGAAACTGAACTTCAAGTAGAGGCCGATTCTTTATCTAAATCTGACGCAACTCTTAAAAAACTTTCTTCTATCAGATCAAAACTGCAACAAAAGATGCAGAACTTGACTGAAGATCATAAGTTTTTTAAAGATAATTCGGTTTGCCCTACCTGCGAACAAGATATTGAAGAACAGTTTCGCTTAAATAAAATTGGGGATATTGAAAGTAAAGCCAAAGAGCTTAACGATGCATATAATGATCTGAAATCAACAATTGCTTTAGAACAATCTAAAGACAAGAGATTCTCAGAACTATCCTCGCAGATCTCTGAGATAAACTATGGCATTTCTACCAACAATACAAAGATTACTGAGTACCAACGTCAGACTTCAGAACTCGAAGGTGAAATTCAAAGAACTACCAACCAAATTGAAAATCGAAATTCTGAACGAAGCAAACTACGGGATCTTGAAAATGAATTGTTGAGTTGCGAAGAAGAGAGATCTAAAGAGTCGGAAGATAAAACATACTTAGAGTTTGCCCAGTCCTTGATGAAAGACAGTGGCGTAAAGTCAAAAATCATCAAGAGATACCTTCCCATCATGAATAAGCAGATCAATGATTATCTGCAAAAGATGGACTTCTTTGTTAACTTTACTCTAGATGAAGAATTCAAAGAAAGTATCAAGTCGCCTATTCACGAAGACTTCTCATACGAGTCCTTCTCTGAAGGTGAAAAAATGCGAATTGATCTTGCTCTTTTGTTTACTTGGCGAGATATTGCTAAGATGAGAAACTCTTCATCCACAAATCTTTTGATCTTGGATGAAATCTTTGATAGTTCTTTGGACGCCCAGGGCACAGACTTCTTTACTGTCCTTATTCGGTATATTATCAAAGACGCCAATATCTTTGTGATCTCTCATAAAACTGAAGAACTAACCGATAAATTCGAAAACTTAATTACCTTCGACAAGGTATCTGGATTCAGTAAGGTGGTCAGTTGACAAAGGGGCACAAAGCCCCTTTCCTGATCCGTCAAACCGTGCAATGATAGGATCAATTCAGGAACACTAGATGAAGTCCGTCAACTACGAAGTCAAGGGTCAACTGGCGAAACTCCTGGCAACCGAAGACCTTATTATTGAAAACAGACAGGTCTCTACTGCCTCCTTCGATGTTGATCGACGTATTCTTACCCTGCCGATGTGGCAGCGTGCTTCCAACGTCGTATATGACCTTCTGGTGGGTCATGAAGTTGGACATGCACTGTATACTCCAAATATTGATTGGAAAAAAGATCATCCAGATATTCCTAAGAGTTTTGTAAATATCATCGAAGACGTTCGTATTGAACGACTTATCAAACGTAGGTTTGCTGGACTCAATAAGACTTTCTACCGAGGTTATTCTGAATTGTCGGATCAAGACTTCTTTGGTATTGAAGAAGAGAATCTTGAAGACCTTTCCTTGGCAGACCGAATCAATCTTCAGTTTAAGATTGGGAACTTTGTCCAGATTCCTTTTGCTGATAGTGAGAGTCACTTCCTAGATCTTTGTAGGAAAGTTGAAACCTTTAGTGACGTTCTCTTAGTCGCTCAAGAGTTGTATGATTTCTGTAAGTCTGAAGTGAACGAACAGGAACCACAGGAGTCTCCTGCTGGAACCCAACAGACTGGCGGACAATCTCCACAGTCTTCTTCTGGAGGCGGAGATGCTTCCGAATCCATGTCTGATGGATCTGAAGAGGAATCTTCTTCTGGTGATCTTGAAACACAGGGACAGAAAACTACCCCGAACAAACAGGGTGGGGATCAGTTTGATACAGTTACAGATAAGAGTTTTGAAGATGCTGTAGAAGAGTTGAATACTGGGACGCATTCTTTTGCTGAGAATGTGTATCTTGAGTTGCCTACTGTTACTCTGGATACTGTCATTGCTAAAAACACCGATGTTCATGATCACATCAATGAATGTCAACAACTGTTTGAACCTTTTGTTTATGAGTCTATTGATAACGAATATCGCAAGTTCAAGAAGTCTGCTCAGAAGGAAGTAAACTATCTGGTGAAAGAGTTTGAGTGCAAGAAGGCAGCCGATTCTTATGCTCGTGCCAGTATTTCTAGGACTGGTGTCCTAGACTGTACTAAACTTCACACCTATAAGTACAACGAAGATCTATTCAGGAAGGTTACTACTCTCCCTGAAGGCAAGAATCATGGACTGGTCTTTGTTCTTGACTGGTCTGGGTCTATGCAAGACGTACTGGTTGACACAATCAAACAACTTTATAATCTCATTTGGTTCTGTAAGAAGGTAAGTGTTCCTTTTGATGTGTATGCTTTCACTAATGAGTGGAATGTAGTTACCTATGACAGCAACCGTCTCGATAGTATGGGGCACCCGACCGCCGTCATTCCACCAGAACATCAAGAACGTAAACACAATGAGTTGTATGTTGATCGGTCATTCAGTCTGATGAACTTGTTTACTAGTACAACTCGTGGTGCAGCTCTAGAAGATCAAATGCGTAACCTCTACAGGGTTGTGGCAGGTCATGACAGCTCTCATCGGTGGAATACCCAATATCAGAATCCTCGTCGCCTGAGTCTCTCTGGCACGCCTCTGAATGAGGCTTTGATTTGCATGAATCAGATCATTCCCGATTTTAAAAAACGGAATGGGGTTCAGAAGGTTCAGTGCATCGTTCTAACTGATGGTGAAGCACCCCCGATGAAGTACAATGTCGTTCTTCCTCACTCTAGGAATCCAGAAGAGACTTACACTGGCACTCGCCCTGTCTACTCTAGGAAATGTTTCCTCCGAGATCGGTCTACTGGAAACACTCATATGATCAAAGATGACTATCATGGACCTACGGAAACTCTGTTGGACCAACTTCGTAGTCGTTTTGTGAATACTAATTTTATTGGTATTCGTGTTTTGGCTTCTAGAGATTCTGGTAACTTCATCCGCAGGTATACTGAATCGGTTATTGAAACTGATAAACTCCTCCAACACTGGAAGAAAAATAAGACTGTTACTATCAAGGGATCTGGATATCATTCTTACTTCGGACTTTCTTCGACAGCATTGTCACAGGATTCCGATTTCCATGTTTCTGAGGAGGCTACCAAGTCCCAGATTAAATCTGCTTTTCTTAAGAGTCTTAAAAGTAAGAAGATGAATAAGAGAATCCTGGGTGAATTTATTGAACTTATTGCCTAAATATGGAGGTGTGCTAAAATGACAATTGAAGTGCCAGAGTGGAAGAAGAGAGCATTGGCGGACCCTTCCCTCAAAGAAAAACAGGTACAAATCCTGATTCATGGACCCAAGTCCCTAACTGACGCATGGTTCCTACAGGCAATGAAGTTCAAGTATGGACGATAGAAAAACTGTCCTAAACCCCTTCTCAGAAGGGGTTTTTCGTGTATACTAGATACATACCAAACAGATCCACTGATGACTGCACGAGTGAACACCGAAACCCTGATCAATTCCCTTCGCGATCTTTATGGGAACAATTTGACTACTGCCGATGTCCGTGGTTACTGTGCCTCCAACGACATCTCTTATCCGACTGTATCTAAGCATCTTGATAAGTACAAGGTTGCTCGTGGTCGTTGGAACCTGACCGTTCAGGAAAAACTAGAACAAACTTATCAGGCACCTCCTGCGATGCCTGCTGTTGAACAAAATCTCATTCCTAAAAAAGATGATACCTTCGTCAAGTTTGGTAATTTCAACGATGTTCGCAAAATTATTCAGTCCCGTCTATTCTACCCGACGTTCATTACGGGTCTGTCGGGTAATGGCAAAACGCTTTCGGTCGAACAAGCCTGCGCTCAATTGGGTCGCGAACTCATCCGCGTCAATATCACGGTAGAGACTGATGAAGATGACCTCATTGGTGGATTCCGCCTTGTCAATGGTGAGACCGTTTGGCACAATGGTCCAGTCATCGAAGCCTTGGAGCGCGGTGCGATTCTATTGCTTGACGAGATTGACCTGGCTTCCAACAAAATTCTTTGCCTTCAATCGGTCTTGGAGGGGAAAGGAGTTTTCCTGAAAAAGATTGGCAAATTTATTGCCCCAGCGGAAGGGTTCCAAGTATTTGCAACCGCTAATACTAAAGGAAAGGGTAGTGATGATGGACGGTTCATTGGGACTAATGTTCTTAATGAGGCATTCCTTGAACGTTTTGCTATTACTCTTGAACAGGAATATCCAACCCCTGCGATTGAACAAAAGATCTTGATGGCACAATGTTCTGACACTGAATTCTGTAAGCGTTTGGTGGACTGGGCAGACATTATCCGTAAGACCTTCTATGATGGTGGTATCGAAGAGGTTATTTCTACTCGTCGCCTAGTCCACATCACTCGTGCCTTTTCTATCTGGAATGATAAGGCAAAGGCAATTGAGGTTTGTATTAATCGTTTTGATGATGAAACTAAACAGTCCTTTATGGAACTGTATGACAAGGTTGACGCTGACGTAAATTTTGGAGAAGACAATGGACCTGTGGAAAAACTGGAAGAAGGTACTGTGGGAAACCTTCCCTGATCTCGAAAACATTGCAGACTGGGCAGACTGGGAGGGCAAAGGCACCTCCCTCCGTGCCAAGGTCTACAATAACGAGTACATTGCCAAATCACGGGAGGTTGATATTTGGAACGAAAAATCTTCAATCTACAATAACATCATATATCCAAAAACGGGTGAGAATCTACCCTGTTTCGGAATGGATCTGATGGGGTTCTTTGAGAAGAAGGTTATTATCGTATTCGACTTCCAACATCCCGTAGAGAACTATCTGTTCTCTCATCCCGATCTTCCTAAGGCAGATGGTACGTTTAGGTTTTTTGAACCAGGAAATCATTTCTCGGAAAACATCTACGTTGCTAAATGTACGATGTCTGAGGTTGATGATCACCTTGACATGTTCAGGAAATACTTGACTGCCTACAAGGAAATGTTAGAATGTAAGAAACCCAGTGGGCTTGAAATGT
>Ga0255761_10005578_pt1 | contig 10961 bp, 10 predicted proteins | sample 071ome_29_FD_179961 | JGI IMG/M metagenome (GOLD analysis project Ga0255761, IMG submission 179961) | Coastal salt marsh microbial communities from the Groves Creek Marsh, Skidaway Island, Georgia - 071407BT metaG (version 2) | ecosystem: Environmental > Aquatic > Marine > Intertidal zone >... | reverse complement strand
TACTGCCAATCTAAATTTATCATCCAAAGCAACAATGCTTGAACCTCTAAACATCTGAAATCCCCTATTTTTTGAGGGGAATGTGAAATAGCTAACAACCCTTAGTAATGTTAATTATTTCCCATTTATTACCACTTTTTCCCCTCATTTACACTATAGGCAAAAAAAAAGCGCTTTGCAAGCGCTTTTTTTAATGAAGTCAATAAGTTAGCCTATAAGCCGGGTTCTGTCTTTGTGCAGTCATTCATCTTGAATAATGATTACTCATCATTTCTAGCGGCCTACCCGATGACAGTACGAGCCATACTATCGTCATCCTATTTGGCCTTGCTCCTGGTGGAGGTTACCGCGTTTCACCGTAACTAAATACGCTCGTCTCTGTGGCCCTATTCCTCATTTCACAATGGTTGGCTGTTAGCCAACACCATGCTCTTCGGAGCCCGGACTTTCCTCTATAAATAGCGACTGCCCGGCTAACTTGGAATTATTATAACTCCTTTGCTATAGACCATGAAATCTTTTGATTAGCCATAAATGGGATTATTTCTTGATCACCAACAGCATATGATGACTGAACTTCAAATTGCTCTTTTTTAAATGTTATTTTTTTATCTGTTTTTACTAAGTTATAAAAATTAGTACTATTATTCACAGAAAAATCTTCAAATTTTTCTAATGCCCCAGCCTTATCAAATGCTTCTAGATAAATAACCAATGCCGTTGATGCAGAAAAAATACCTGCGCACCCACATGAGCTTTGTTTTTGATTTTTAAAATGAGGTGCACTATCCGACCCTAAAAAAAACTTTTTATTACCAGAAAACGCGGCTTCGGCTATTGCTTTTCTATGGATTTCTCTTTTAACTACGGGTAAACAATAATGATGAGGCTTTAATCCTCCTGATAATAAATCATTTCTATTTAGAACCATATGCTGAGGAGTGATAGTGGCTGCAACTAGATCAGAAGATTCTTTAACAAAGTCAACAGCATCTTTTGTTGAAATATGTTCAAAGATTACTCTTAATTTAGGAAAATTCCGAGTGATTGATATCAATTCATCGATGAACAATTTTTCTCGATCGAATATATCTGTTTCGGGATCATTCACTTCCCCATGAACCAATAACGGTAAATCATACTTCTCCATCCATTCAAAGATCTTATAACAGTCTTTAATATTACCAACACCATTGGAAGAGTTTGTTGTTACTCCTGCTGGATAAAGCTTTATACCAATCAATCTTGGGTCTAATGCCCCCTCACTTATATCAATTTCTTTAATGTCTCCTGTTAAATACATGGTTATAAGAGGTTTAAAGTGTGAATATTTTGAAACTGAAACAATTTGGTCAAAATACTTTAAAGCTTTTTTATAGTTTGTAACTGGATCTTTAAGATTAGGCATAGCTACAGCATGATGAAAATGTTCTGCAGTAGCATTAACCGCAAAATCTAACAAATTGCCTTCTCTAAAATGCACATGCATATCATTCGGAAGTTTGATTGTAATTAATTCACTCATTTTTTAGATCAATGCCTATATTGTAAATATCCTTTTTATTACCATTATAAAACTCTGAGACAATTGCGGCAGCTTTCTTTAATGGTAATTCTTTCATCAATATTTTTAAAAGAGTAATTTCCTCATTAGATATTAATTTCTCTTTAATTTTATTTGGGGTAACTATAATAACAAATTCACCTTTTAATTCTTGAGGTGTGTCCATAAAGTAACGAAATAAATTTTCTGCAGAATCAGAATAAAAGGTCTCAAATAGTTTTGTCATCTCTCTCGCTATGAATACTTTGGTTGATGGCGATATAAAATTAACAACATTCTCCAAAAAACTTAACACTCTTTTTGGCGATTCATAGAATATGGTTGGCTTTTGTTGTTGATTAACTTGATTCAAAGTTTCTTGAATGGCAATTAATTTGGTTGGTAAAAACCCCACAAAGTTAAATCTTCCCTCATCGATTCCTGATATTGAAAATGCTGTAGTAATAGCAGAAGGGCCAGGTATTGGCTCTATTTTAATATTAAGAGAACGTGCTTGAGACACTAAAAACATACCTGGATCACTAATACATGGCGTACCAGCGTCTGTCACATAAGCAATTTCTTCGCTCTCAAGAGCAGCTTCCTCAATAATTTTTAATGCAGCAGACTTTTCATTGTGTTGATGAATTGTGTAAATTTTTTTATTTCGAATACCCAAGTGATTCAATAATTTTTTTGTTATCCTTGTGTCTTCGCAGACTATGATTGAGCACAATTGAAGAGTTTCTATAGCTCTTAAAGTGATGTCTTTTAAATTTCCAATTGGAGTAGCAACAATATATAGCTTAGTTGACATTTTTTTACCTTGTTAAGATAACTCTAGTATACAATTTAAAAAATATTAATAATTTTTTTAACTTATGCCTATTAAACTTTTATCAATAATACTTATATTTTTTACTTTATCGGCCTGTGCACCTACAGCAATAGTAGCGGTGCCCTCATCCATTGCAGACAGAAGAACTACTGGAGTTCAAGTAGAAGATCAAACAATTGAATTCAAAGCAACATATGAATTTCAACAGATTGATGGCAACTTTAGCGCAAGTGCAACAAGCTATAATCAAAATGTTTTGTTGACAGGTGAGTCTGAATCTCAAGAATTAAAAGACAAGGTTGAATCTGCAGTTGCAAAAATAGAGGGGGTCAAGGCCATATATAACGAAATCTTAGTAACCAAGCCCCTTGCACTAAAAGATAAAGTCAAATCAAAAGCTAAAGACTATGGCATTACTACCAATATTAAGGCGAGACTTTTTAAAGAAGAAACAAAGTCAAACCTCTCTCCAGCGCATATCAAAGTAGTCACCGAAAGACAAATTGTTCATTTGATGGGCATCGTGTCTGCAAAAGAAGCTGAAGAGGCTGAAAAAATTGCAAAAACGAGTAAAGGTGTTGTGAAAGTTAAAACCTATTTCGAGATTGATAATCAGTACAAAAAGAATTGATTTATTATAGAAAAGTTTTATAATTACTATACTATTCGGTATTACCCTTATCTTTAAAAACTAACATCCAAAAAATAAACCATCATGAGTGATAATATAATTAATGTAACTGATTCAACTTTTGAGCAAGAAGTTCTAAGTTCTGAAATACCCGTTTTACTGGACTACTGGGCAGAATGGTGTGGGCCATGCAAAATGATAGCGCCTATTTTGAACGATATTGCTGATGAATACTCTGGCAAAATTAAAGTAGCCAAGCTTAATATTGATGAAAATCCAGGTATACCAGCTAAATTCGGAGTTCGTGGAATTCCCACGTTAATGATTTTCAAATCTGGATCCATTGAAGCAACTAAGGTAGGGGCTATGTCAAAATCTCAACTATCTGCGTTTATTGATTCGACAATATAATTATGCAAATCTCTGACCTCAAACATTTACCTGTAACAAACCTCATAGACCTGGCAAATGAAAGTAAAGTTGATAATGCAGGTCGAATGCGAAAGCAAGATCTAATTTTTGCAATTTTAAAAAACAAGGCTAAAAATGGTGAGACCTTATATGGCCAAGGTACCCTAGAAGTTTTACCAGATGGTTTTGGTTTCCTCAGATCTGCTGACACATCATATCTTGCCGGCCCTGATGATATTTACGTATCGCCATCCCAAATAAGAAGATTCAATCTTCACACTGGTGATACAGTGGCTGGAGAAATAAGAACTCCTAAGGACAGTGAAAGATATTTTGCTTTAGTTAAAGTTGAAAAAGTTAATGAAGAACCACCTGAAAATACAAAGAATAAAATTCTCTTTGAAAATCTTACGCCTTTATTTCCAACTGAGAGACTCAACCTCGAAAGAGACATATCCAGCGAAGAAAATATTACAGGCAGAATAATTGATATGATTGCCCCTATTGGAAAAGGGCAAAGAGGCCTCATAGTTGCGAGCCCAAAAAGTGGGAAAACAGTCATGATGCAAAATATTGCTCATGCCATCACCGCAAATCATCCTGAAACAGAGCTTATTGTCTTGCTCATCGATGAAAGACCAGAAGAGGTCACTGAAATGACTCGATCAGTTAAAGGCGAGGTGGTTGCCTCAACATTTGATGAACCAGCTACACGTCATGTTCAAGTTGCTGAGATGGTTATTGAAAAAGCAAAAAGAATGGTTGAGCATAAAAAAGATGTTGTGATTTTGCTTGATTCCATTACTAGATTGGCCAGAGCATATAACACAGTTATTCCATCATCAGGAAAAGTTTTAACAGGTGGTGTAGATGCAAATGCTTTACATAAACCTAAAAGATTCTTTGGTGCTGCAAGAAATACCGAAGAAAGTGGCTCATTAACTATCCTTGCTACAGCACTAATTGATACAGGTTCAAAGATGGATGACGTTATTTACGAAGAATTCAAAGGAACTGGTAATATGGAAATTCATCTGGATAGAAGAATGGCAGAAAAACGTTTATATCCAGCTATTAATGTTAATAAGTCTGGTACTAGACGTGAGGAGCTATTGATAAGCCAAGAAGTGCTTCAGAAAATCTGGGTCTTAAGAAAACTGCTCTATCCAATGGATGATATTGAAGCTATGGAATTCCTCATGGATAAAATTAAATCAACCAAGACAAATGATAACTTTTTTGACAGTATGAGGCGTGGATAATCTTGCTTTTTTAGCAAATTAATACGATAATACGCAACTTAATTTATATTTAAACTAATTATTATGAAAAAAGATACACATCCAAAATATCCTGAAATAAATGTTACTTGCAGTTGTGGCAATACCTTCACGACAAAGTCAACAGCAGGTAAAGATTTAAATATTGAAGTCTGCTCACAATGTCATCCTTTTTACACAGGTAAACAAAAAATTGTTGATACTGCAGGTCGAGTTGAGAAGTTTAAACAAAAATATGGAATGTAATTCATCTTTATATAAAAATTAGGCAGCAAAGCTGCCTTTTTTTTTGTATATTACTTTTATGAAATACTTTTTAGATCATGATTGGCAAGGAAATATGCAAACCCCAAAGAAAAAAGTTGGGGAAAAAGCCAAAATCAATTTTCTAATCATATTTGCCGCAATATACTTAATCTTTGGGTTATTCTCTCATAGCCCATGGAGACCATTAGAAACAAACTCTTTTAGTATATTTGCTAACATTTTTTTTAATGGTGACATTTTAGCTCCTCATCTTGCCAGTATTAATAATTTTGATCACGGTCATATCTATGAAATTCTTGGAGCAATCTTTGCAAAAATTATTTTTTTTCTAGACCCACATAATGCTGCTCGATTGAGTAATCTTCTCTGGATTGCTTTAACTATGATAAGCATTGGCTTAACTAATCGTGAGTTAAGAGGTTTTGGATATGGAAGACAAAGTAACATTATCTTTTTATCATCAGTTGGACTTTTTTTTACACTTCACACTTTCACTCATGAAATAGCGATCTTAGCAGCAGTAAGCATAAGCCTCTATTCATTTTCTCTTTCACATAGAAGGCCTTTTCGGGCTTCAATTTTATTGGGCATATCTTTAATAATTGGCTTGCTTTCTAAAGGCTTAATATATTTAATTCCAATAATTGGAATCAGTGCCACTCTAGCTATTCTTCCAAATTGGAATTATAAGCGAACTGTTATATTTACTGGATTAGGTTTGTTATCCAGTCTCTTTTTTATAGGTATCTGGTTGTTCCTATTATCTTTATATCATCCTGACAGTTTAGTAAAATTTTTATCCCCAACAATCAATTTCTCAACCGAAAATATTAAATACTATTTTATAAATATGCTTTGGTTTGCATGGCCAGCAGTGCCATTATTTATTTTCACATTATTTACTGAACTCTCCACTTTTTTAAAATACAAAAGAACAAACTTGCCTTTAGTTTTTATTGCGTGGTTTTTCTTGCTTTTAATATGCGAAAGTCAAATTAGTCAAGTTAAGTTGATGGTTTTACTGCCTGCAATAGCAATCATGGCAAGCACATCTATTGACACTCTACAAAGAGGAGCTTCAGGAGCATTAAATTGGTTTGGGATCCTTATTTTTTCTGCAATAACATTAATACTCTGGATTGGTTGGTTTGCATTAAGTTTTGGGATTCCATATAAAATTCATGAAAGGATGGTTTATCTTTCAGGAAACTTCGTACCTGAGCTAAACTTTTTTCATATTTTTCTGGCTTTAATTTTCCTTGCTGTATGGGTCATTTCACTATGGAAAAATAATCTCACTAACCGATCCTCAGTTACTAATTGGGCTCTAGGCATTACACTTGTATGGGTAACCACTACACTTCTGTGGTTTCCTATGATTGAAAATCGAAAAGATTATGGCCAGATATTCAAAAAAATTACTGCTATTAACGTACCAACAAATCAATGTATGACTACAAATGATCTAAATGATAGCTACATCGATTTAATTTTTTACTTTACTCAAATTGATATAAGAAAAAATGATAAAAATTGTAAATATACAGTTGCTCACAAAGACATTAGATCTATATCAAATGATCCAGAATTTAAAAGTAGCATCTTATGGGAAGGTAAAATGCCGAACGATAAAAAGACATTTTATATAATAAAAAATTAAATTAGTTTTATCGCATCTAAAACTAAATGATGGATATTATCTATATCACCTTGATCAGCAATTTCTTTTAATTTAACTCTCATTTTTGGGGACCAAAATTTCTTGAGATGTCCAGACACCCCATCAATTGCCTCCGCTTGGTCCGGATAGGCCTCGAAAAAACTGGCAATTTGGTTTGCCATGTTGACTATATGTTGATCTTCCATGGGCGATATTCTACTCGATTATTCTATTCTTGTGGCTATATACAACGAATCTTTTATCTCTTGCAAATCCAATCACTGAGAGATTATGTTGTAAAGCTAAATTTACAGCCATCGATGTAGGTGCTGAAATAGCAATCAAAATTGGAATGTCTGTAACCAACACTTTTTGAACCATTTCGTAACTTGCCCGGCTTGAGCATACAATAAAAGAGCCGTCTAAATTATCAACTAATTTTCTTCCAATCAATTTATCCAATGCATTATGACGACCAACATCTTCCCTAATACTTAAAAGATTTCCATCTAAATCAAATAATGCAGCAGCATGAATGGACCCTGTTTTCGCTTGACCTTTTTGACTTGATTTAAAAGCATCTAAACTCGCTGCAATCTGTTTGCTTGTAATCTGGTGTTCTATCTTTTCAGGATAATTTAACTTTAATCTATTATTGAAATACTCAAGACTCTCGATACCGCAAATTCCACATCCTGTTTTTCCAGATAAATTTCTTTTTAGATGTTTTAATTTTTGAAATGGCTCTTGTGCAATCTCAACTGCAACATCTATTCCATAATCATTTTTAGATATTTCAATATCAAATACATCACTAATAGAAGAAATTATTCCCTCAGTAAATGAAAAACCAATAACAAAATCTTCCAAATCCATTGGGGTAGCCATCATTACAACATGACTAATGCCATTAAAGCTTATTGCTACAGGGAATTCATTTGATAAATAATCGGTTCTACTTTGTTCAAGATTATCTGAGTCAGAAACTTTATATTCAGAATATAGGATCTGCTGATTCAAAAGTTATACTTTTTCCTTCTTGGATTCTACATAAGAAATTTGTTCTTCACTAAAGGATTTGTATTTCTCTTGCCAGGAGGATAGCTGAGAGACTTTTGTTAATTGAACAGCAGTCACTTTGAATTCTGGACAATTCGTTGCCCAATCTGAGTTGTCAGTTGTAATTACATTAGCTCCAGAGAATGGATGATGGAAGGTGGTATAAACTACTCCAGGTTGAACACGCTCTGTCACTTTACATCTTAGGACAGTCTCACCAGCTCGGCTTGTAATCCCAACCCAATCCCCTTCGTTAATACCTCTTTCTTCCGCATCATGTGGGTGAACTTCTATTAAATCTTCAGAATGCCATTTGCTGTTATTTGTCCTTCTGGTTTGAGCACCAACATTGTATTGGGATAAAATTCTTCCAGTAGTCAGAATTAAAGGGAAGCGTTTATTCACTTTTTCTGTTGTCGGGACATATTCAGTAATAAAGAACTTACCTTTTCCACGAACAAATTCATCAACATGCATTGTGGGTGTTCCATCAGGGTGATCATCGTTACAAGGCCATTGAATACTGCCTTGTTGATCTAATTTTTCGAATGAAACATTGGTAAATGTTGGAGTAATTTTTGCAATTTCATCAAGAATTTCAGAGGCATGGTTATAATTCATTGAATAACCTAGAGCATTGGATAACATTTGAGTCACTTCCCAATCCTCATAACCATTCTTCGGAGTCATTACTCTTCTTACTGGTGATATTCTTCGTTCAGCGTTAGTGAATGTTCCACTTTTCTCTAAAAAAGATGATCCGGGTAAGAATACATGCGCATACATTGCTGTTTCATTTAGGAAAAGATCCTGAACAATGACACACTCCATTGATTCTAATGCGTGGGTAACGTGTTGTGTATTTGGATCAGACTGGGCAATATCTTCACCTTGGCAGTATAAGGCTTTAAAAGAACCATCAATTGCTGAGTCCAGCATATTGGGAATTCTTAAACCAGGTTCAGACTGAAGCGATACTCCCCATGTTTTCTCAAGCATCTCTCTTGTTTCTGTGTCAGATACATGTCTGTATCCAGGAAACTCATGTGGAAATGATCCCATGTCGCATGACCCCTGAACGTTATTTTGACCCCTTAAAGGATTTACTCCAACACCTTCACGACCAATATTTCCTGTTGCCATTGCTAAATTGGCAATACCCATAACCATTGTTGAACCTTGACTATGCTCTGTTACACCAAGACCATAATAGATTGAGCCATTATTTTCTGTTGCAAAAAGTCGTGCTGCTTGCCTCACAGTCTCGGCTGGAACTCCTGTTTCCAAATACAACGCTTCGGGAGAGTTTTTTTCAAGACTCACAAATTCAGCCCATTTTTTAAATGAATCTGTTTCGCATCGAGAATCAACAAAATCTTGTTTCACTAGATTTTCTGTTACTACAACATGTGCAATGGCATTAATGATGGCAACATTGGTTCCTGGCTTAAGTTTTAAGTGATAATCAGCTCGAATATGTGGAGACTTATTAACAAGGTCAATCTCTCTAGGATCGACAACAATCAACTTCGCGCCCTGGCGAAGTCTTCTCTTCATTTGTGATCCAAAAACTGGATGCCCATCTGTTGGATTGGCACCAATTACCATGATCACATCTGATTTCATTACTGAATCAAAATTTTGCGTTCCAGCTGACTCACCAAGGGTTTGCTTTAATCCATAACCCGTTGGAGAATGACAAACTCGGGCGCAAGTATCGATATTGTTATTACCAAAACCAGCTCGAACTAATTTTTGAACCAAGAATGTTTCCTCATTTGTGCACCTTGAGGAGTTGATAGCGCCTACAGAATCCGTTCCATATTTTTTTTGAATTCTTTTAATTTCACTGGCAGCATAGTTAATAGCTTCATCCCAGGTCACTTCTTGCCATGGGTCATGAATACTTTTTCTGATCATTGGGGTTGTGATTCTATCTTTATGCGTGGCGTATCCCCAGGCAAATCGCCCTTTAACACATGAGTGGCCATGATTAGCACCCCCATTTTTATTAGGAGTCATTCTAACTAATTCTTCACCCTTCATTTCAGCATTAAATGAACATCCCACCCCACAGTAGGCACAAGTTGTGGTCACTGACTTTTCTGGAACTCCAGACTCAATAACTGAATTTTCCATTAAGGTTGCCGTTGGACATGCCTGAACACAGGCGCCACAAGATACACATTCAGAATCAAAGAAATTTTTATTACCAGCTGAAACTTTTGATTCAAAACCACGGCTATCAATGGTTAAGGCAAATGTTCCTTGAGTTTCTTCACAGGCCCTAACGCACCTGGAGCAAACAATACACTTGGATGGGTCAAAGGTAAAATATGGATTGGATTCATCCTTTTCAGCATTAAGGTGATTTTCACCTTCATACCCATAACGTACCTCTCTTAAACCAACAGCTCCAGCCATGTCTTGTAATTCACAATCACCATTAGTGGAGCAAGTAAGACAGTCTAATGGATGATCTGAAATATAAAGCTCCATCACACCTTTTCTGATATCTGCAAGCTTAGGTGTTTGGGTCGATACAACCATGCCCTCGTCAACCGGGGTTGTACATGATGCTGGGTATCCACGACGACCTTCAATCTCAACCAAACATAAGCGACAAGAACCAAATGGCTCTAAAGAGTCTGTAGCACAAAGTTTTGGAATGCTTGAGCCGAGTTCAGATGCAGCTCGCATGATTGAGGTTCCTTGAGGCACAGAGATTTTTTGGCCATCAATAGTTAGCGTCACCATTGTGGCGCTGTCTTTTTTTGGTGTCCCGTAATCTCTTGTATCATCCATAGTTAAACCTTTTCTTCAATTATCCTATTTTATGTCTCTGATGGCTTAGATTCAACCCCAAAATCATTGGGGAAATACTTCAGTGCGCTCATGACTGGAAAGGGCGTCATCCCTCCCATTGCACATAGTGAACCATTAACCATGGTGTCGCATAAATTTTCTAACAATGCTACATTTTTTGGCTGCTCATCTTTGGCTACGATCTTATCGATTACTTCCATGCCGCGGGTTGATCCAATTCTACATGGAGTGCATTTACCACATGATTCTATTGCACAAAACTCAAATGAATATCTTGCCATTTCAGCCATATTGACATCTTCATCAAATGCCACGATGCCTCCGTGACCAACAACCGCATTTAATTTTGAATAAGCTTCATAATCTAATTCGATATCAAAATTTTCCTCAGAGATAAATGCTCCAAGCGGACCTCCAACTTGAACAGCTTTGATCTTCTTACCCGT
>Ga0255761_10005554_pt1 | contig 10982 bp, 6 predicted proteins | sample 071ome_29_FD_179961 | JGI IMG/M metagenome (GOLD analysis project Ga0255761, IMG submission 179961) | Coastal salt marsh microbial communities from the Groves Creek Marsh, Skidaway Island, Georgia - 071407BT metaG (version 2) | ecosystem: Environmental > Aquatic > Marine > Intertidal zone > Salt... | reverse complement strand
TTGAGGCCAGGAAGCTTTTTTGGTTGGAATCTCTCTCTTCTTTTTTGGTTTTGGATGGACTTCTTCTTGGTCTTCTTCTTCTTCTTCTCTTTCTCAAGGTTGTTTTTTGGCTCATTGATGTGCTTTCACCTTCGTTCAGTCTATGGGGAAATGGACTTATTATAAGTCCCCGCTCGTTACATAGGAAAAAAGGCTCAAGATTTTTAAGGCAAAAAAAATCGAAAAATTCCTCTGGTTTTCCCCTAAAACTGGGGACTTATAAGTCCATTTCCCGGGACTGTCTCTCTCTTGTCTCTCTCTCCTGTAGACTTTAAACGACACAAACTTGAAGAACAAGAAGGAAAGAAGAAACAGAGAGAGAGAGAAGAAGAGAGAGAAAAACAACAGAAAGCACCTGCGCGCGCTCGCATCTGCGACGAGAGAGAGAGACTGTTTTCTTCTCTCTTTTCTCTCGAAATAATAACAACCCGTATCGATTTCGAGTCTCTTTGACGAACGAACGAACGAACGAACCGAGACGAGACGAGAGAAGAGAGATACGAAAGCGAGTGAATGCATGTTATTTACCGCGACGACGAGAAGAGAAAGCCTCGTCGCGTTCGTCGTCGCTCGAGCAGCGGGCAGTCGCTTTTATCGTCGTAATCGTCATCAGCAGCATCGTCGGTTTTCTGCTGGGTTGTTTGGTGCCAGCAGAGAAGCTCCTCCTCGAGCAAAAGCGGCGAACAAGATGACAAAGTCTGCTAATAAAGACGATGACTTTTTTTGGCATCGTCGATGCGAGAGACTCGGAGACGTGCCGAGGAGGAGGTTGTTGGGATACGAAGTCCCGAAGAGAACGACGTCGACGCTTTCAACGACAGCGGGTGAACAAAAACAAGAAAAAGAGCAACAACAACAACATCTTTATCATCACGAGAATCCGAAAAAGCGAGCGGCGGTGTTGGTTCTCTTGTTTGAAAAACAAGACGGAATAATCCGCGTGCTCTTGACGAAACGAAGCGCGGATATGAACTCGCACGCCGGGCAAGTCGCGTTTCCGGGAGGCAAGTTGGACGAAGAAGACGGCGGGGACGATATCGAGTGCGCTTTGCGAGAAGCGGAAGAAGAGATTGGATTGAACAGAGACCACGTGAAAGTTTTGACCGTGTTACCGCCAATCGTGAGCGCGGGATTTATAAGCGTTCGACCAGTCGTGTGTACGGTGACGGACGCGGAGAACTTTTCGAAAATGGATTGGTTGAGGAATCAACCCGCGGAGGTGGAGAGGACGTTTTCTGTTCGGCTGGATGCGTTTTTGCGAGACGACGAGAGACACACGTTTAACGATCACGCGTGGAAAAACGCGCCGTGCCCGATACGCGTGCACTCGTTTCGAGTGGACGAGGAGGAGATGGTAGAAAGAAACGACGGCGGTAAAAGTAGAACGAGCGTGTGTTGGGGATTAACCGCGGCGGTGCTCATCGAAACCGCTAAAATTGTGTACGATAAAGAACCCGAATTCGAACGCGATTGCGTGCAAGGCGGCGCGTCGATATGGGATTTAGTCAGTAATAAAGACGCGACTGGGGTAGAGTTGCGGCCGGGCGTCAGCAAAATGTAGCGTACAAAAATGAAAGCGGCGAGAGACTATTTGTTGTATAGCATAGTAGGTAGAGAAAAAGAAAAAGAGAATCTCGTTCTTCCTCTTCTTCTTCTTCGTGATATTGTATTTCGTTTTACGCGTTTCGTCTCGCTCCTTTGTGCCGGCGCGAGATGGTGAAAATTACAAAGCTTCTTCTCTTCTCCTTTTGATTTTTGTTGTGTTATATAAATGTGCTCTCGTCGTCGTCGTCGTCGTCGTCGTCGTCTTGTGCCGTTCTCTTCTTCTCTTTTATCATTATAATGCCTTTTCTCTCTCTCTCTCTCCCTCTCTTTTATTTTTCTTTCCCAAATTTTAAGTGCAATGAGGCGGATCAATCTTCGCCCAATCGAAGATTTGTTCCCACTCCGCCGCTTTCTTGTTCCAACTTAAATCTTGCGTCATCGCTTGGACTTGCATCGCTCTCCAAACATCCTTCTTCTCTCTGTATACGTGAATGGCCCACTTCGTAGCTTCGATGAAATCTTGGGTGGACATGTTATCGAACAACCATCCGGTGCCGACTTGACCGACTTCTTCCGGTTTCGAGATGTCCGCAAACGGATTATGTTGTGTGATGGTATCTCTCAAACCGCCGGTGGCGTGCGCAACCGGTAACGTACCGTATCGCATAGAATACAATTGGTTCAAACCACACGGTTCAAATCGCGACGGCATCAAGAAGATGTCCACCCCGGCGGTAATTCTGTGCGCCATGGGGACGGAGAATCCAACCCACCCGCGGAATCGGTCCGGGTACGCCCCTTCCGCCCATTTCATCCACTCTTCCAATTCGCTCAAACCGGAACCGAGCATGATGACTTGACAATCTTCATTCATCAGCGCCCCTAACGCGTCGCGAATGAGATCCGGACCTTTTTGCCAATCCAATCGACCGATAAATCCAAGAACTGGGACGTCGTCTCGTTCCGGTAAGCCCATCTCTCTTTGCAACGCTCTTTTACACTCCAATTTGCCGCTGAAATCCAAGATGGAGTACGGCGCCGCGCAATCTTTATCGTTGCTCGGGTTCCACTCTTCCAAGTCGATGCCGTTCGCGACGCCGTTTAATCGGTGCGCGCGCGCAGCCAACAAACCTTCCAAGCCTTTACCTCCTTCCGGAGTGGTGATTTCGTACGCGTACCCCTCGGAAACGGTCAAAACGCGATCGGACGTTGCAATCGCGCCCTTCAAAATGTTCACTACTTTGCCTTCGTCCAACTCGTGCGCTCGCATCCATTCTGGGTATTGGTACTCTAACGCGCTGTACCATTCGCCGGGAACGCCCAAGTTCGGAAACGTCGTGTTCGGTTCCACGCCTTGGTGCGCTATGTTATGAATGGCGCAGATGGTTCTCGCGTTGCCGAAGACGCCGTGCGGTCTATATTTCGAGGCGACTAAAATCGGCACCAATCCGGCGTGCCAATCGTTCGCGACGAAAACGACGTCGTCACCGTATCTCCCGCCGGTGTTCTCGAACGGCAACACCAAAGGCGCTTCGCACGCGGCGTGCGCCAACAAAGTGTATCTAAACTGGTTATCGCCGAAGGTTTGGTTGGACGGATCCGAGTACAACGATCCCGCTCGGTGGTAAGACGGATGGTCCACGAACACGTAATCGACGCCGTTTTTGATCTGGTGGAAATACCCAACCTCTTGCAACCCCTGAAAACATCCTAACTTTGATTTCACGCAGGTATCGAACGCGCCTTCGTATAATTTATCGCTTTTCGTTCCGTTCAAGTATCTCGGCGCGATGACCATCACGCGGTGTCCTCTCGCCACCAACGCTTGCGGCAACGACCCGCACACATCGGCTAAGCCACCCGTTTTCGACCACGGCGCGACTTCAGAGGTGACAAAAACGATATTCTTTGGCGATTCCGATTCCACGATGGGATCGATTTCAAAACCCGGGGTCAAGGAGTCGTACGAAGACGGCGAGGACGGCGAGGCGGCGGTCGCTTCCGTCGTCGTCGTCGTCGTCGTCGTCGCGACCGCCTCCGTCGAAGCCGCAGAAGCCGTCGCCGACGACGCAGCGGCAGCTTCCTTCGCCGCATTCTCCACCGTGTATTCCGAATCACCTCCGACGTAAACGTCCGGTAACTCCCCGGCGAACGCTTCCACTTTCTCTCCTCCATTATTCGTGCTCTTCCCTTTCGTCGTCGTCGTAACAGTCTTCTTCTTCCTCACCGCGACTTTGGTTTGCAAATCGCGTTTCAAAGCTTCATTCTCCGCTTTAATAGCGGCAATCTGCGCCAAAATCTCCGCGTCCGAAGGCGATCCGAAGGACGATTCATCCGTGGCGTTTGAGGATCTCGCCGCCGCGCAACAAAATCTTTCCTTCTTTTCGTCGTTCCATCGCTGCTCTCGCAAAGCGAACAACTGTTGTTGTCCTCCTCGTTTCAAAGCGGACGAAGACGACGGATTCCGAACATTCGATGATGTTTTCCTCAAACTCGACGAATAAGACGACGACAACGACGAATACGACGACGAGCAGCAGCAACAACTCCGCGACATCTTTGACGACGAGATAACAGATCCTCTCTTCTCACAAAAAAACCTCTCTCAAAGACTGCTCTGTCGCTGTTCTTCTTCTTCTTCTTCGATAGAGAGAGATATTATACCAACGAGAGAGAGAGTAATCTTTTCTTTCTTTTTTGTTGCGAGTGAAGAAGCTGCTCGTGTAGTTTTAAAATCGTTGAGAGCGAATGCTTCTTCTTCTGGGAAAATAAAATATCCTCGTTCTCTCTCTCTAACTCTCTCAAAAAAGAAAGAGAGACCACAAATAAAATAAAAACTGGTGGTGGAGTGCGAGACTGTGACTCTCTCTCTCGGAGAGAGACGACGAAAGCACCACCACAGGAAAAAATAGAAAATTCTGTCTTCGTAATGCAACAATTTACACACTCACACACGCGAGAGAGAGAACGCTCTACAAATTTTGTTTGTTTAGGGTGTATCACGTTTTTGCTTGCTTGGGGGCTTTTTGGGCTTTTTCTCTCCAGAGAGAACAACACAAAAAAAGAAAAAAGAAGAAGAAAAATGGCGGAAGTCCCAACGTTTAAACTGGTCTTGGTCGGCGACGGCGGCACGGGTGAGTCGTTTTCTTTTTTACGACGATTTCGACGACGAGAAGAAGAGCGATGATCTTCTCGTTTTACTTCTTTCTCTCTTTTTTCGAGCGCGCTGCTCGCGCTTTTGAAAAGCCCAGGGGAAATTTTTTTAAAAGGGGACGATCGATCGGCCGCAAAATTTTGCGCGGTCGATCGATCGCCTTTTCGTTGTCTTCTTCTTTCCGCGTCGTCGACGATTGCGGCGGTTCTTCGATGAACAACGACTCACCCGTGCGACGACTCACGTTTCTCTCTTTCTTTTCCGCTGCTTTTCGATGTGTTGTTCTTCGATAAAATAATAATATAAAACAGGTAAAACGACGTTCGTCAAGCGTCACTTGACTGGTGAGTTTGAGAAGAAATACCTCCCCACGGTTGGCGTGGCGGTGCACCCGCTCGATTTTAACACCAACTGCGGGCCGATTCGATTCGATTGCTGGGATACTGCCGGTCAAGAGAAATTCGGCGGGTTGAGAGATGGGTATTACATTCACGGCCAGTGCGCGATTATCATGTTCGACGTGACGTCGCGAACGACGTATAAGAACGTGCCGACGTGGCACAGAGACATCACGCGCGTGTGCGAAGACATTCCGATTGTGTTGTGCGGGAATAAAGTGGACGTGAGAAACCGTCAGGTGCGAGCGAAAACGATCACGTTTCATCGCAAGAAGAATTTACAGTATTACGAGTTGTCCGCGAAGTCGAATTATAACTTTGAGAAGCCGTTTTTGTACTTGGCGAGGAAGTTGGCGGGGAACCCGCAGTTGGTGTTTACGGAGAGTCCGGCGCTCGCGCCGCCGGAAGTGAAGGTGGACATGGCGGAAGTCGCGCAGTACGAGAAGGAGTTGGCGGATGCGGCGGCGCAACCGTTGCCGGACGAGGACGACGAGTTGTTGGACGCGTAAGAAGCAAGAAATATAACGTCATCGCGAGAAGAAGAAGGAGTAAGAACCCGAGGAAGAAGGAGAGAGATACCACACTAATAATAATATAATAACTAAATTAGACAACTAGAGAGATAAAGAGAGAGATAATGAGAGAGATAATGAGAGAGAGAGAGAGAGAGAGGGAGAGAAAACGGTGAACACATTGAACAACAACAACGACGACGACGACGACAACAGTGTCATCATAATCATCAACAACAACAACAACAACAACACAACATATAAAAACTACTTACTAAAAGGTTTTAATACCGATACACACATATATATCCACGAACATCGATTTGAACGACGAAAACAAAACAAAAAGAGAGTTTACATCACACAGTACTACTGATGAGTATTTGGTATTACTTTAAATATTACATTTGCTGCTGCGCTCGCGTGTACGCCATTCGTTTTTCCGCCATTCGACTCACTTTCACCACGTTCTTGATCATTTTCCAACGTTTCGCCGCTTTTTCTTTCCTCGCCATCTGCTCCAGAATCTCCGGTTTTTGCAACACGTCCAAGTTTTTCAACAGAGACTTTTGCTTCTTCTCGTCCAACGAGTCGAAACATTTCAAACAGACGCACTCGGATTCTGGCATGCACTTGCCTCTCGCTCCGTGCGGCGACGTGGCCACGTGCGAGAAGCAAAACTTGTGCTGACAAAACCCGCAGTAATGCGCGTTTGGAGATTTGAAAAGACCTTTCACTTTCTTCGAACACGACGGGTCGGCGCAGATGCCTTTTTTGATACCCGTCGAGCCTGAGGTGGTCGTCGTTTGAGATTGCGCGCTGGACGTTGGTTTCGCGGGAGAAGACGCGTTCAACGACAGCAAGCTCGAACTGGAGCCGTTTCGTTTCGCCTTCCTCATCATCGCTTTAGATGGCGTCGTTTCTGCGCTGCTCGTGACGTTCAGTTGCGGCGACGCCGACCGAGGTGGAGTCGCCGTCGTTTTGATGTAGACAACTTTCTGCGCGTCTTCCTCCCCCGCAATCATCATTCTCGCGGCGTTGCCGTTACTTTGATTCGATACTTTTGGCGACGGTGGCTCGGCTTCCGGTTCCATCAATTCGCGACTGGAGTCTAACAATTGCTTTTCAGCCCGCTTAATCAACGCCGAGACGGCTTTTTGCGGCGATTTTGCGGCGATTCCAACCGTAGCGTCTACGGAGACGTCGTCGCCGTCGCCGATGATGCTCGCGTCGATCGCGTCGACGGTTGTTCCGTGACTACCGTTTACGGCTAATCCATCCCCACCGTCCACGTCATTTTTATAATCGTTTCTTCGCTTCCAACTTCTCGCCAAGTAATACAATCGCACAAAAACTCCTCCCGTGGATGCGAGAATAGCCATCGCGCTCCAAAACATGGACAAGAACGTTTGCGGCGGTTCCTCGACTACCGCGTTGTTATTACGACCCCGTTGATTCACTCCGCTATTATAATATTGATCGCTGCTATTCTCGTTTCTTACTCCTAACGAGGAGGAATCTCTGCCCGATGGAATTTTCACCTCGTTCGTCGTCGCCGCTTTGCTCGCACCAAAGGCGCCGTAGGCGATGACTTTAAATTTTAGCGTCGCGCCTTTCGGACAGTTTCGAACGATCAAAGCGTTCTCTTCGCCCCACTCTACGACCTCTTCAATCCTCCACTCTTTCGCGTGTCTATTATTATTAATGCTATTCTCATCGTTGTCGTCATCGCTTTTTTCGCGCTCTCGCTCATTCTTCGCGTTCGCTGCCGCGTCTTCCTCTTCCTTACTCCACCACCGTCCGGCTCTATCGCCAACCGCTAACGGCCCGGGCGTCACGATCACGCTCTTCACGACAAATAAATGCGCCGGAGGCGTCCCTCTGCTATCTGGATCTAACCACTTGATGGAAACCACGTTATCCCCGTCGTCATTTGTACTCGATTTTTTCCTCGGCACGATGACTTTCGCCACCGCTTTCTTCGGCACCGACGGCGCCTCGCCCAAGTGCAACATCTGCCGTCTCAAATTCCTCAATATCGACGCCTTGTGCATCTCGTTCTCGATGAACAAGTGCGACTTCAACAACTCCCCGTCGTTCATAATCAGCGACGGAAAATCATCGATCGTAATTCTATTCTCCTCAAACCTCCCGGCGTATTGCGGAAATCTCAGCGCGTACTTCACCCACAACTTCGCGTCTCTCACCGTCGCCACGTTATCGTTCGTCTCCATAAACATCGTCAACTCTCTGTCCGATATCGTCTCGTCGTCGTCCGATTGCGCGTCCATTTGTTCGATCGTCTCTCTCGACGCCGAATCGATTTCTTTTTGTTCGTCGAAATCTATCCCGCCAATCGCCGACGCGACGTATTTTTTCAGCTCCTCCGCGTCCAACTGCCCGTCGTTGTCGAAATCAATCTTCGAGAAGAACGTTTTCAGCGCGTCCAAGTTGCGCTCTTTTTTTGTCCTCGTCCCACTTTTCATCGCTCTCGTCGTCTGAATCGTCGCCGCCTCCGAGAAGAAAAAGGAGGAGGAGACGACGAAAAAGACGACGAGCAGAAGAAGCTTCTTCATCTTCGCCCGGGAAGAGAAGAAGACGAAGAAGGAAGAAGAAGAATCCATTTTTTCTCTCGTCGTCGTCGTCAGAGACACCCAAGAAGAAACCAAAAGACAGAGAGAGCGTGTTGGAAAAAGAAAAACGACGACGACGCTCTCGAGTCACTCTCTCGAGTCTCTCTCTCTCTTCTCTCTCTTTTCGTGCGTGAGTCACTCGCGCAGTAAGTAGCTTCTTTCTTTCTTTCTTTCTTTCTTTCTTTGAAGAGAATTGGAAAAAAAAATGTCTCTTTTGACTTTTGTGAGAGAGTATTATGGGAGAGAAGAGATTTTAAAATGTCGCTCTCTGCGCGTTCTCTCTGTTTCTCTGTTTCTCTCTCTCTCTCTCTCTCCAGAGAGAAGGAGAGAACAGAAGAGAGAGAAACAGAGAGAGCGAGTTTAAAAGAAGAAGAAGAAGATCTCGCGACGACAAAAGATCGCGCTGCAAAAGTGTCTCGAGACTGTTTTTGTGTGTATTTTCGTGTATTTTCGTGCTTTTTTTTTCTTTTTGCTTTTTTCTCTTCTGGCGAATTAATTTTTTTTCTCCTCAAAAAATTTTTGTGTTTTGCTGACACGACGTTTGACACACACGAGACAGAAGAGAGAAAACACACGCTTTGACGACGATGAAACGCGTTTCTCGTTGAGCACTGAGAGAGAGAGAGAGAGAGAGTACGCGCAGAGAGAGAGAGAGAGAGCGCTCTCTTTTTGCGTCTCTTTTTAAACCGTTCGTGAAAAGCGAGATGGGCGCGTGCGCGTCAAAACAAGAACGACGACAACATCACCCAACGTCGCCCATCAACGTTCTCCAGAAGCCATCATTAGTGCCTCCATCGGAAACGGAAGAAGAAGACGCGAACAACGATGAAGTTAACTTCTTTTCCGAGGAAGAGCAGCGGCTCCAACAAGAGTTGATCATCGAGAAAGAAATCGAGCTCGCGAAGAAAGAGGAGGAAGAGTTCGTTTTGGTGAGGACCACGAAGGAGACAAAACAGGAAGAGGTGGAGGCGTTTTTGAACGAGGAGGATGAGAAAGAGGAGCAAAAATTTGATGAAAGCGGGGGGAGAAACGACGACGTCGGCGGCGGCACGGAAGGAGTAGCGGGTGGCGGCGGCGGCGCGTCGGCGTGCTCGTCGTCGCCGGCGTCTGGTTTGACGAGGAGCAGCGGAGATTCGAGGAGTTTCGGCGAGCATCGCTCGGAACGGGTCGCGTATTATCAACAACAACAGCAACAACAACAGCAACAACGGCATCGAACGACGACGAGCGTCGGCGGGTTGAATTTGCGCGAGCAGAAACAGAGAAGTCCGAGGGCGAAGAGTCCGAACCCGCCGCCGAGGTCTTTTAGCAGTAGCAGTAATAGTAGCAGTCAGAACAACGCGGCGGGTCAGCAGCAACATCAAGTTCAGGTGTCGAGAAGGCAAAACTCGTTCAGTCGGCTCTCGCCGCATCCCAGCCCGAGGCAAACGCGAGCCACGACGCCGACTGGGCAGTACGCGAACGCAAATCACAGCACAAAACACAAGAGAATATCGAGCCGAGGGTCCTGGCACGACGGTCTGAGTAACTTTTCCGATGAAAACGGCATGCGTTCGTTCTTCGGCGCGCCGGTGAGCTCGGGACCGCCGAAGAAGTGGACCATCGGCGATAACTTAGGCGAAGGGAGTTACGGGAGAGTAAACTTGGCGTTGAATGGCGAAACAGGAGAATTGTTCGCGTTGAAAGAGGTCAAAATTGCCGTGAGTAACGGCGGCGGTGGCGGGGATAAAGACTTTATCGAGACGCACCACCACCACCATCACCACCCCTATCAGCACAAGAGCGACAGAGACGGCAAACGTTCCGCTCGTTCGTCCTTGGACGGAATCACTCCGACGGTTCAAGACCCGCGCCTTCGCGAATCCATCGTTCAACTCGAACAAGAAGTGCACATGCTTTCGCAACTGACCCACCCGAATATTGTTCGATACATTGGCATCAAGCGGCGAAAAGACATCTTGAACGTCTTCATGGAGTACGTTCCCGGCGGTTCCATAGCTTCGTTACTTCAGAGATTTGGTCCACTCGGCGATAACGTGACGCGAGTGTACACTCGTCAAATCTTGATCGGTTTAGACTACCTCCACTCGCAGCGCGTCGTGCATCGAGACATTAAAGGAGCGAACATTTTAGTTGAAAAATCCGGTCGAATCAAACTGGCTGATTTCGGCATGGCGAAAATGTTGGAATTCGTGGACGTCGAACGGAGCGACTACGCCAAGAAAGCGGTAAAAGGGAGCGCGTATTGGATGGCACCCGAAGTCATACGCAAATCAGAAGTGACACTAGGGTGCGACGTGTGGTCGGTGGGATGCACGGTTATCGAAATGGCTTCGGCGAAGCCGCCGTGGTGCGAGTGTTCGACGCAAGTGCAAGCGATGTATAAAATCGCGTCGAGTACTGCTTTGCCTACGTTGCCGGAAGAGAACTTATCCGCGGATGCAAAGGCTTTCATTTTGAACTGTTTGAAGAGGAACGTCGAAGAGAGACCGGACGTGGAGACGTTGTTGATGGATCCGTTTGTGGACGATTCGTTAAACGAGAAGATGTGTCGAGCGCCGGCGTTGAAGTACGAGCAGCACGATGGATCGTACTCAAACTTTCCCGATAACCAGTCCTTGGTCTCTTCGCAAGTGTCTCTGGATGATCCGTCGGAAGAAACAGACGTGGATGAAGACGACGACGATGACGACGACGACGA
>Ga0255761_10005527_pt1 | contig 11010 bp, 15 predicted proteins | sample 071ome_29_FD_179961 | JGI IMG/M metagenome (GOLD analysis project Ga0255761, IMG submission 179961) | Coastal salt marsh microbial communities from the Groves Creek Marsh, Skidaway Island, Georgia - 071407BT metaG (version 2) | ecosystem: Environmental > Aquatic > Marine > Intertidal zone >... | reverse complement strand
TTTTGCTGAGACAGATTTTGGACAATGGTTCGATATCTATTTTTAATTGGTGCCAGTAACACAACTGCTTGTTCTAATATCTCAATAGCAGTGAGTTCAATGTTGTTTTTTAGAAATCCTAAATGACCTAATAAATCATTGCCACCAATCGAAAGTACATTGTGTGTAGTGAGCTTGTTGTTAACTTTATCAAGTTGATGATCTATAACGTCACTTGTTGTATGTCCATCAACTGCTAATTGATTAAAAACATACCCAGACTGGTCTTCAAGGTGTTCTTTAACACTAAACTCTCCTGGGTTAACGTAGATTTTATTATCAATAATGCTGTCTCCTAACAAACTCACATACGACATCCTTATACCTTTTCCTTCTCTTTGTCCGGGATAGGAGCAGTTTCAGGCTCTGGTACCGGAACTGCCTCAATTATCCTTAGTGGTTTTCCTATTTCCATTTTTTTATCCTTTCTCTCTTAATAGGGGAAAAGTTTTATTTTGAATTAAAAGAGGAAACCATGTGTGAGGATCAAAGCCTTCTGAGCTTCGATAGTTCTCTAAAAACAAGTTATATTTAAAACCAAATATTTCTGAAAAATCTGATTTAATAATTTCTTTATAGTCGATTTCGTTATTGATAATGTTTAAATACAAAACTCCAAAAGATAATATTTTTTCTTGGTATTTTCGAAAATTGTCTAAACCCCAAGCCCTGTAGTGCCTATTCTGCCTTACTATTCTTGATAGGTTTATATCTCTATTCTGCAATGTTCTAAGATGCTTTGCTGTGGTTCGCTGATAAAATTGAGCTTGAGTATCTGACTCAAGATATTTTTTTTCAAAATAAGTTAACTCATCTAAATCAAAAAAAGGTTGCTTCTTAAGAATCTTATTTGATATCAGAACAGTATCTGCAATACCTCTCAATCTTTCATTGATGTACAAATCTTTCTCAAAAGATAAATAATTAGAGCTGTGTACGTCTCTTTTTTTAATCTCCTCCCTGTTCAATGTTTCAGAATCTATAGGATTGTTTTTATCAACATTTACTAATAATTCAAAATCACAACCATAAACATTAATAATTCCTTTTAAAAAATTATTTAGAAAATCAATCCAAACAATTGTTGAATTGATTGCTTCTGCGCCATCTTTATCAATAAAATTACCAAGCTGTTCAGACAAAGCATTGAGTTCAAAAAAGTTCACTAATAGGAAAAATTTTTTTGGTTCTATTTGTTCAGATCTGTATCCTTTTTCACATTCAATAACTTTTCCTTTAAGAGAAACTTCACTTAATATTTTAAAATTAGCAATTTCAAGAGTCTTCAATAATGGGCTATGAAAAAAAAGATTTGCAAAACTTATTTGTTGCTTTTTTGACATCAAACGCTTCAATGAACTAAGAATATTACTATCAAATCTTGTAGCTATTTCATCTGTACTGTCGTGAGAAAATTGATTACTAATAACACCAAAATTTTTTACAGAATAATATCCGCAACTACAGTAAGGATCAGGAGCTATATGGTTGTTGTAAACACAAATTGCTGGGGGGTGCCAAGGTTGATTGCTGCTATGTAAGCTACCAACAGTAAACCCTGGGGGTGGTGAGGTGTTAAAATTATTCCAACCTTGAATCCTTCCATTGTTTCGTGCAACAAAGCCTGATTCTATATTAAAATGCCAGGTTCTATAGGCTTTAATTTCTTCTGCTACCAATAGAGGTTGTATGAGTGCAGGATTACATTTAGTACATACTATTCCATGATGATTTCTAGGACGAATATTTTCATCATTGCAATTACAGAAATTTACATTTAACATTAGTATTTCCTTCCAACATGACCTATATGAAACAAACCACAAAAACCACAGTGGTACTCTTTAATCAATGAATAAGTTCGTTTGCGCGCTTTTTTAGCTTTTTCTTCAGCAATTTTCTTTGTAAGGTACTGCATTTTTCTCTTACAGCCCCAACACTCGCTACAAAGACACTTTGAACCATTAAATACAGACCAACATACTGTTAGTCTGTTTATTGAACGTGCTCTTTTCATCACAACCCTGTTTTTAGTGATTTGTACCAATATTATATATGTTTATAGTGATTATGACAAATAATAATATCTGTTTTTGTATTTTCCACTAATAATAGGATTCTTTATAATTGTGTTATGGGTGTGAGTGAGAGATTTCCAATATCTCTTAATGCAGTAAATATTGTCTGTTTTAAGATCGACTTGGAAGAGAAAATGTTAAATGTTCTTCTTTTAAAGAGGAGTATTTCACCACAAAAAAATAAATGGTCGCTTCCTGGTGGATTTGTTCAGGGAGACGAAACCTTAGAAGAGGCTGCGAGAAGAATTTTTGTTACTGAGACTGGCATTTTGCCTTCATATTTAAAGCAGTTTAGGTCATATAGTGATACAAAAAGAGATGTACGTGTTATTAATCAGCGTTCAGGGCAAAAAGCAAGAGTTGTTACAACTGTTTTTACTGCTATTTATACCCGTGATGAAGAGCTACAGCAAGATGATGAAAGTGAAGATATTCAATGGTTTAAGATGCCAAGAAAGTATTTAAGTAGGTATATACCAGAAGATATGGCATTTGATCATCATGACATGTTGGTTGAGGCCTCAAATAGGCTTCGAATGTCGTTGGAATATAGTGGTTTAGCTACTCGTTTTCTGCCTGAATACTTTACTTTAGGCCAAATTCAAGATATCTATGAAATTATTTGGGAAGTTGAGTTAGATCCTGCAAACTTTAGAGAAAAATTAACAAATGTTGAAGGATGGATAAGAGAGTCTAAATCAGGTCCAAAAGATGCTGAACCTAGAAGAGGAAAACCTCCAACATGGTATAAAGAGCATAATATTCCACAGTTTGATAGGATGATTACCAATCCAAATGGTGCTGTAATTAGAGAAAAAGAGTCTGAGTATCAAAGAAATTTAGATAATTTAACTGGTGAAATACCTGTTATAAAAAGTATTGATTAACTTTTTATATTTAATACTTTTTCCAAATTTTTTTTAAATCAGAATTTATATCAATACCTATACCGGACCTTCCTTCATCTCTAGCAGCTAAGAGTGTACTACCTGTCCCACACATAGGGTCTAAAACAATATTGCGTTTGTCTGTTGTAGTAAGTATTAGACGACGCAAAACCTCTCTCGGAATTTGGTTAACATAAGACTCTTTGTCTTTACTCACATTCTTTACTAAATTAATTTCCCACCAATTATATAGATTTGTTCCGGTCTTTCCAGATTCAATAAGTTTTTGGACTCTTTTATCTGTAGGGTTCTTGTATGGTTGAGTAACTCTGTCCATGTAGATTTTAGGTTCGTCTTTTGTTAACCAAAGAATTGATCTATGTGCAGTTGTAAATTTTCTACTGCTGTGACCAATATTGGAAGGATAAACCCAACTTATCCATTGGTGTATATTCCACTTTGTTAATTTAACTGTTTGAAAAAGCTCTGCAATTATTTCTGGATAATTTATTAAAAACATTGAACTATCTTTCTTTGTGCTTTTGTAAGATAAATCTAAAACATCAAACATTAAAGCTTTGTATTCTTCAGGATTTATATTATCTTTAAAGTTTTTTCCATAATTGAAATTTATGTTGTAAGGTGGGTCAACTATGACGGTCTGAATATTTTTCAGTGGCAATACTTTTCTGAAATCATCAAGATAAAATTTAATCTTATCTGTTTCATATAATTTTAATTTATTAGACATAAGATATAATTATTGTACTTTTTATGAGTGACAAGATCAAGTTAAAAAATATTTCTATATCAAAAAATCTTTTTATCAACATTGAGATCGTTGAACAAAACATAATTTAATGGAAAAAAGTTAAAATGTTTAATGTTGTTTTTGTTTAAATATTCCAATGTATCTAAATACTGACTTCTGTTTTTTCTAGTTGAGGCTCTAATGCCTTTTGAATTAATTTGATATAAATTATCTGTATAAAACCAATCACTCAATATATACATATATTCAAATTCAAAATTGCATAATGAACTACTTTTTGAGAGTAGTTTTTCAAAATAATCTATTTTAAATTGGAAAGATTGTAGCTTTTCATCAACAGAGCCTTGGTTCTCTTGATTCTTCATTTCGAGTACAAAACATTTTTTTAATGCATAGTTGATTACAAAAACATCTGGCTTGACCTCTTTTACAAAATGATCCCCCCAAAAAACGTCTTCTTCCTCTAAATAATCTTTATAAATTTGATTTTGATGAAATGACTTTGCTAATAACTTCTCTTTATAAAAAATTTCAAAAGGAACCTCTACTGACTTTCCGGTTGATTTAGTATCTAAAAACTCATAAGAAAGTTGCGGTTCTTTTTTTACCAGTTGCAAAAAAGAGTTTTTCTTTTCAAATTCAGCCCCGCTTCTGTTGGCATTCTTTCCCCTATTTTCAACTTCTGTCATTTGTTTTCCTTTTCGATCTCTTTTCTTATGTTGTGTCCCAAGGTGTGCAATTCTCTTATATCTTGATTCGTTTCCCCATCTTTTGGTGCAATCTCTACATTATGAATTAAAGAAGCAATTTGCAAAATTTGATTCATAAATTCTTTATCGTTGTATTTTTTTTCTACTTTAAATGCTATTTGGCAAACTGCATGCTCAATGGGCCCCATTATTCTCTGTCTCTATACCTGTCATGGTCAGGATTGTTTTTGAAGCTTTCTCTTCTTTCAAATTCTTCATATTTAATTCTTTTTGGATCTTCACCCTTGCTATAATCTCTTACTTTTCTAGAAGTAGCTCTCATAGCGTCAACAGAGTCTTGTTTTGAATATCGTAAAGTCTTGTCATATTCAATACCAATGTTTCTACTCTGTGTGAATGCATCATGATCTGCTCCTAGATAGATTATCAACCAACCTTCATTTGTTTTATCCTCTATAAGTTGCTTAATTGCTTTGTTTGTGTATTCTGTGGATGCATTTTCCAAGCCATCTGTGACAATAACTAGTGATTTTTTCTCATTTTCTTCAATTTGTTGACTTCCGTGTTCATTAATTGCTAGTCCAATGGCATCAAGTAGTGGAGTTGCACCTCTTGGATTTAAAAAATCATAGTTCAATTTACCCATATTTTTTATTTCAACATTCCTTACTGGAACTTCAATTGAGCCTGAATCAAATGTACTAATTGTAATTGACCCATTTACTTTCTCGTTCTGCTGTTCTGAAATGAAAGTATTTATAGAGTCTATAGTCTCTTTGATAGCAGAGCCCATTGATCCAGATCTATCAAGTACAATTCTTATATTTACAAAATCTTTTTTTATCATTTTTTTACCCATTCTTATGTCCTCCAAAACCTAAATTTGGCTTCATCTGCCATTTTTTTAAATGTTTTTTTATCTCTCTTAGCCATACTTCTCTTAATTTCTTCATATCTTCTCTATAGGGGAAGAGTTTTTATATTTCTCAACTATTTTTGAATCGATAGCATATTTAATTGTCTGTTTCACTAAAGAAAAGGGGATGCCTGTAAGTTCTGAACAAATTTTCGCATCTTTGGTTAAATTATCAGATCTCTGAGATATATAAACTTCTTGAATGCCTGTTGATAGCCAAAGTACTTTTGGAGTTATAAGGTCTGATGGTATTTTGTAGTTTATATAAGATTCATAAAGTTTTAGTTTTTTAATTTCATCCTTAGAAATAATTTTGTCTATTTTTATTGAAAAAATATTCTTTATATTAAGTTCTCTGCATACAAAGTGTCTCTTCGTGCCTGAGATAATCTCCCAATTAAAAAGCTTGTGATTTTCAGTGAATTCAGTTTTTGCTAATATTATTGGCTGCAGGATCCCTAATTGACTTATGCTAGCTTTGAGTTCATTAGTTTCTTCAGAGTTTTTAGATAAATTTTCAAGATCTGGATTAAAACATTCTGATACACTTACATTCTCTTGTCTCATTACTTTTCTAAAATTGAAAATATCAATAACTTGATTTTCATTCAAATCAAACTCTTTAGCTTTCATAATTACTAAATAGGGGAAAAGTTTATTTTTAAGGAGTTGCTGTGTGATAAATTCGATAGGGATTAACTAAATCGCAAACATAAACATAGCGTTTGTAAAATTCAGCATCTTCTAATGCACTTTCTAATTCAAAATATATTGTTTTTCCTTTATCACAAAAACAATTATTTTTTTGTTTGTAGTTTAATTTTGTTAAATATTCTATTTTACGTCTATCAGACGTTGTCTCACGAACTTGGTATGTTTGATAATTTTTATTAATTTCATTTAAATCTGTATCTTTGTGTTCTTTTTGCATATTCTTTATATAAGTAATAAATAGCTCAAACTCTTTATTTTTATCTATCATTTTCCGGACTTCTGTCTTCAAGCTCTCGCATTTTTTGTTCTGGATACTCCATTGTCTGGTCTGAGAGAAAATTTAGGAAAGAGATTGATGGAACTCTAATTTCAGTTATATCTTTAACAGCTTTTATCTTTCCATCTCTTACAAGTTCTTCAATAACAACCTCTTTAACCCTTAAAATCTCAGCCATATCTTGAACGGTCAAAACAATTGGTATGTTATGAACATTTGCTGTTTGTATATTAAATTCGAACAAAAAATACTCCCTTATTTTCCATTTCTAACTTAGTAGGGGAAGAGTTTCTAAAAATTAATCGAATTTGTATTTATTGACCAAGTTGAGTAAATCAAATGACTGCTTATTGTTTAGGACCATAAAGCCCTGGACTACAAAGCCTTCTTTATACCCTATTGTTTCATTGATTACCCATTGAGGAATAGAAGTCTCCTTAACTTCAGAACAAGCAAACATATACTTATAAGATTTATCTGCCTGTTCGTCTCTACCCCAAAAGTAGTCTGATAAAGGTTGGTTGATTAATTTATACTCTACAAAACCATAAGAAAAGGCAAATTTATTGGCAAAAAATAATGCTAAAGATTTGTTTGGTATCTGTTGCCATTTTTTATCAGTTCCACTTTTTGTGCCCCAGAAGTAGAATTCTTTACCAATATTTTTAAGATCATTGTATTGATTTACTAATAAATAATCTTTTACCAAATCTAGTTTATAAGAATTTCGCATTGTCTTTTCAAAATTTTTTTGTGAAATAGGATTTGCACAAGGAAAAAGTATCACTTTTTCTGGAGAAAATTCTTCTTTTTGATTTGTTTGAAGTCTTTTAATATAACTAAGCAACTCATTAACAGTTTTTACACCCAAATTAGGTATGCTGTTTAAGTCATATTCATTTAATTTGAGAATGTCTTCTTCTAATAGAATATTCATATTTCTTAGAGCGTTCTTTGCTCTCACTGAGAGTTCATCAAAGTTAATTTCACCTTTCCTTACTGTTTCAATTTGAACACCTAAGCCCTCAAGAACTTCTATTATCTTATTAGTAATTGCTTCTGTGCTTTCCGGTAAATTTAAAATATCCTGTTTTGTTTTGCTAAATATATCTGAAAAATAAGTTATATTATTTTTTTTCAAAAAACTTTGAACATTGTTTGGAAAAAATACAAGTGGTATACAGTCTTCCTCAAGGTCTTCGTTTTTAAAGTAATATCTAATTTTTTCTATTGCATCAACAACAATTTGTCTAATTCTTTCACGTGATACATTGTAATCATTGCCAATTTCCTGTAGGGTCAAACCATATTCATACTTTTCATCGTGTAGCCCAAATTTTTTATTGATTACATCTATTTCCCTCGGATCTAGGTTTTCAATAGCAGAATTTAGTCGAAGCTTATCTTCGTAGCTTGGCTCTATAGTTATGTCTGAATTCACTAATTCAGTAAATAATTTATTTAATCCAATTCTTTGAAAATGTTGTTCTTCTTTGAACTCTTCCAACTCTTGATTTTTTTCCCACTTCTCTTCAACAAGTGGTTCGAGCTCTTCATAAATTTCATCATATGTTGGATTTCTTAATAGATTTTTTTTCATCTCACCAATTTTGTCCTCAATAGTCTTTATTGGTAATGTGAAATCCCACCCGTAATCAAGACGTTTTTGAATAATGTAACTTCTTGCTCTATATATTGAATTATGAACCCTCCACAGAGCGTATGGTTCAAAGCTTTTGCCAGATTCAAAATCTGAAGTATGGGGAAATTTTTGTACTGCTCGACAAAATCCAGAAATTATATTTTTGTATAAAATTTCGTAATCAAATTCATTCAAATCTTCGCTGTCAATTACTTCAAAGACTTTCTTTCTTATGAGTCTCACATTTTTGTTTGAAATTTCTAGGACTTTTTCTATATATTTTCTATCATTCTTTTCTTCAAGAAGTAGAAGTTCTCTAAATAACTTGCTATTTTCCTCTTGGCTAACATCAGGAAGTTGCGAGATGATGTCGTAAAATTCAAGTGGGTCAGTTTTTAAATTTCCTTCTAAATCAAATAGGTCTTTAAATTCTTTTTTCTCATCAAGCGCTTCTACTTTCCATTTAATTTCTTTTCCATTGATATGGGTTAAATATAGATCTCCGTCAGGCTTGATAATAAAAAATATTTCTCCTTCTTGTTTTAATTCGAGCAAAGTTTTAGCAACTTTTTCTTTTTCCACTTTAAATTTTAAAGTAAGCCAATCAGTTCTTATTACGGGTGAATCCTGCTCAGATATCATGAGCAATAGTTCGTTTTTAAAGGAAGAGGACATCAGACATTAGTTTTTTTGAGGAAATTGCTTCTATATCTAATTTATTTTTAATTAAAATCGCTAAATCATCTGCTCTTGTATCTGGATTTGCTCTAATGGAGTCAGTAATTACTAATTTTGGATCTACGTTTTTAATATATTTGTCAATTGAGTTGCCGGTATCATGTTCAGATAAAGCCACATGGTATCCCTCTTTTAATTTTTGAGATTTTGTTAGTGGGTCATCATAGCCGGAAGGATTGTACTCACACACAAATGTTGGTAAATGGTTATTTTGTATATCTTCAATGCTTGAAAATATAGCAATTCTTGAATTATCTACCTCTAAACTCCATGTGTCATCCTTATCGTCTTTTAAATTCAAGACGCTAGGTTGCTTATACATAAATTCTTTATAGACATTGCAAAAATGTTTAATTTTACCCGCGTGAGACTTTGTTTGGCCTCCAGCTAAAACTTCAGGAAACTTATTCCAAATCTCAAATCCAAAAATATCGTTCCTTATTCCTAAGTTATGCAGTGTTGATTGTAATAAACCAGAATGGGCTACGATGTTAATTCCATCTCCCTTATTGATAAACTCAAGCATTTTTTGAGCAAGTGCATCGAAAGCATCTTCTTTTGTGTATCTTCTTTTATCTTCAAAAGTTGCATAAGTAGCATCTAGAACTAGGACATCAACATCTATAGGCTTCTCAATATTTCTTCCTATGTCACCAGAATATCCAATTGAATACTCTAAGTTTGGATCAACAACTTTTACCTGCGTTGAACCAAGCATATGATTTGCGTCAAGAAACTCTATTTCAACATTTCCCGCATTTTCAAAAACTTTTGGAATATCATATTCCAGAGATTTATATCTATGACTTGTTCGTAAATTTAAATTTGTATAGCCCATTAATTCTCTTGTTGCCTCAGTCATAACAACTTCTGCACCAGAGTTTCCAAGAGATTCGCTAATTTGTGATTCTCGAGCATGGTCTGTGTGCGCATGAGTAATGATATGTAGATTTTGTTCCCTTGTAATAGGGCCATCTATTACAACATTCTCTCCAACCTCTATTCCTCCTGATTGATGAAACGCAATTGACTTTTCTATATTTTTAAGCATTTTCTAACAAAAGCCTTTCCATTGTTAAATCAATAGAATTCTTAAACTCTTCAGTTAACTTGCCACCAGATATTGTTAATGAATAAGTTGTTTCACTGCATTGAGCCTGAACTATATTCTTTTTGTTTTCTTTAAGAAGAGTTTTAATTTCTGGCATCTCTAAGGTTTTGTAAAAAACTTGTTTTCCCTTTTCAGAAGACATGAGGTCAAGAACTTTTTTGTCTAAAAAAAATGCTAGAAGAGTTGTAACTATAGGATCTTCTTTTCTCTTTTTAAACTCTTTTAAAATTTCTTTAAAGGACAATCCACTTCTGTCCATTCTTTGTTTCATACCTTCCAAGTCATATCTGTCCATTTGATAATCTACAATTGCTACGGCGAGTTCTTCTTGATGTTTTTTATCAAATTTAACTAATATTCTTGCAACATCAAATGTAATATAACCAATTCCTCTTTTATAAAGCTCTTGTTCATCGAAAACAATAAGGTGTGCAATATTTTCATTTGATTTTTTGAAAATATTAATTAAATCATTAATACTTTTTGTATACCCATATTGGAAGTAATCAGTTAACTCTTGAACCGTGTTTCCTGATTCAATACATTTAGTTAGTAACCTGCCAACTTCATAAGGTGAAATTTCTGGTTTGAATCCAGTGTTTTTATAATTTACCGATCTAGATAAACTTAGTTCTTCTTTTGGGCTTATTCCTTTTAACGACAAGTTTTAAAAACCTTCTGTATCAAGCCTTGACATTACAGTTGCATATACCCACTCGTTAGGTGTTAACCCTTCACTTGTTGATGCAAGCTCTATTCTTTGATATGTTCGTTGAGGATACTCTGTTGAAATTTTCTTTCCTTGAGTTTGTTGCATAGTTGCTGCAGCATCTCTCCATTGTTCTAAATTACCTCCTGGATTTTGCTTAGCAGCATCAAGTGTAGATTTTCTAAGTTTATTATCTTGAGCTGCATAGTAATCAACGAACTCTTGAGTTTTCTTTTCGTCGACTGTTATACCATCAGATTTTCTACAAATGTTTAGGATATCGATAGCTTGTGATTTAGGGATTCTTTTTTCCTGGGCATATCTATACATTTTTTCACCATTTTTAAGATTTTTTACAAGCTCCACTCTTATTGCGTCTTTAACAACGCTAAGTGGAATTCCTGTTTTTTCAGCACA
>Ga0255761_10005498_pt1 | contig 11043 bp, 8 predicted proteins | sample 071ome_29_FD_179961 | JGI IMG/M metagenome (GOLD analysis project Ga0255761, IMG submission 179961) | Coastal salt marsh microbial communities from the Groves Creek Marsh, Skidaway Island, Georgia - 071407BT metaG (version 2) | ecosystem: Environmental > Aquatic > Marine > Intertidal zone > Salt... | reverse complement strand
AAAGGGCGAGTGAAGGTGTCGACGGCCCTACCCCGGGGCGCCTATCGGCTCTTTGGCTACGCCAGCGATGGCAAGGGCAGCGCGGCCCACGCCAATATCCCTTTCTTCATTCGCTAGGCGCGGGGCTTTCAGGCGCGGGGCCGGAGGAGGCACGAAGGACCAGCTCGCAATCATAGTGCCGGTTCTGGTCCTTAACCCCCACGGCGTGGCCCCGAAGGCTCTTGATGAGGCTTCGGGTGAGGGCGTCAGCCATGGCGGTCACCGGTTGACGAACGGTGGTCAGCGGCGGCCAGGTCCGCTCCGCAACCATGGAATCATCGAAGCCTACGATGGAGAGATCCTCGGGAACCTTTAGGCCGAGCTCTCGAGCAACGTAGAGCACCCCCGAGGCCATCTCGTCGTTGCTAGCAAAGATCGCCGTAGGCCGATGCTTCCGCTTCAGGAGGCGCCGGGCACACGCTTTTCCCGACTCGAACTCGAAGTAACCCTGGGCGATGAGGCTGGCATCCTTGCGAATGCCGTGGCTCTTCAGGGCTTTCAGGTAGCCAGCGAGGCGTTGGGCTGAGGAGCTATGATCGGGATGGCCCAGGATGAAGCCAATGCGGCGATGTCCCAGAGACAACAGGTGCTCGGTTAGGGCCTGGGAAGCCGGCTCGTCATCAGCGTGGGCCGACAGCCCGCGGGTCCGGTGCGCTGCCGGAGACAGCTGGCAGAAGGGCACGCCGCGCTCCGTGAGAAGAGCCATAACGCGTTCATCGTCACAAATCGGCGCCGTAAGCACGGCGCCGTCAATGCGGGTCTGCGCCAGGAACTGGTCGATGCCGTCAAGGTCGAGGGTGTCCTGGCAGGGGCGCATGAGGAGCGCGTAGCCTTCAGCTTCGCAAGCGGTCATGACCCCATCGAGAGCATTGCGGACATAACCGAACTCCCGAGGCGCTTGGTAAAGCAGGCCGAGGGAGTAGGATCGGTTTCCCGCGAGGCCCCGGGCCGATGGGTTTGGGCGGTAGCCTAGGGATTGAATAGCGGCCTCAACCTTTTCCCGCGTCCGATCGCTAACGCTCGCTTCTCGGTTGACCACCCGGGAAACGGTTTTGATCGACACACCGGCCGCCGCCGCCACCTCTACAATGGTCGCTCGCGGCGCCGTAGCTTGTGCCTTGCTGTCGTTTAGCCCCCGCTTCATGGCCCCCCGCCACGCCAGCGCGCTCACCGATTTCTCTCAGACGCTAGTGTGCCAGCAAGCGACCGCTCCGGGGACCCCTGCGCCTCGATGCGCTCACCCATGGGCTTGCCGAGGGTCAAGGTCGCGCAAAAGCGCGGCGGCGCCTAGAAGTCCGGGCTGGGGATGGGTAATGAGCGCCGTGGGAATCGATGAGAGAAGGCCTCGATGTCGACCCTTAGCTTCAAAGCCTTCCCGGAAGGGCCCGGTGCCTAAGGCTGCCCCCAATTTTTGCGCCACGCCGCCGGCAAGAAACAGGCCCTGGCGAGCGCCCACGGCGAGGGCAAAGTCCCCTGCAAATTGCCCCAGGAGGCGCTGAAAAAGCGTGACGGCTTCCATGGCGAGGGGGTCCGCGGGATCCTGGGCGCTGGCCACAATGCTGGCGGCAGAGCGTGCCTCAGGGGTGAACCCCTGCAATTCGCACAGAGCGCCATAGAGATTCTCGAGTCCCGGTCCGGAGACGAGCCGTTCCGCGGACACGCGCCCGAAGCGTTGCCGTAAGGCGCCCAAGATGCTGTCTTGGAGGGGCGATTCGGGAGCGAAGCCCATGTGGCCGGCCTCACTGACGGCCACCTGCGCCGCGCCTGCATGACCGAGCAACGCGGCAGCGCCGAGACCCGTGCCGGGCCCGACCACGGCGTAGCAGAACGGCTCGTTCCCCGGCGAAAGGAGTGCCTCGGTTCCGAGCACTTGGACATCTTGCGCGCGAAGGTGAGGCAGGGCGTGTGCGATGGCTTCGAAGTCGTTGCTCACGCGCACTAGGGGTGCGCCGAAGTGGGCTTTCAGATTGGTTTCGCAAAGCTTCCAGGGGTTGTTCGTGAACTCCGCGGCACCTTGGCGGACCGGACCGGCGGCGGCCAGGCAAATGGCGTCGGGGTCCGGCAGGCCCTTCGCTTTGAGAAAGCTTTCGATGGCCGCTTCCGGTGTTCCAAAGCCCTCGCAGGGAAAGGTCTCAACGCTATGGAAACCTATGCCCGAAGCCTCGGCGATGGCAAAGCGGGCATTGGTGCCCCCCACATCTCCGATCAGTTCAAGGCGCTCAGCCATGGGCCAGGCTCCAAGCCTCCGTGGCTGCGGCCCCGATCGCCTCGTCGTCTCCCCCTTGCAAGGCCTCGTCGGAAACGAACCAGGACCCTCCAACCATGGCGACGGCCTCGAGGGACAGGTAGGCGGGAAGCCGTTCGCTGTTAATCCCACCCGTGGGGAAGAAGCGAACTTCCGGCAGAGGGGCGCTGAAGCTTCGTAGCGCCGGCGCGCCACCGAGGGTTTCCGCCGGGAAGAACTTCTGGAGCCTGTAGCCCGCTTCGAGCAAACGCAGCATTTCCGAGCCCGTGGCCGCACCGGGGACGAAGGGTAGGCGCTCGGCGTTCACCGCAGCGAGAAGCGTTTCCGTATATCCGGGGGCAACGAGAAATTGTGCGCCGGCGTCCTTGGCCTCAGTGATTTGGGCCGGGGAGCGGAGGCTGCCGGCGCCCAGGATGAGTTCAGGTAGGGCCTGGGCTAGGCGCTCAAGGATGCTGAGGGCTTGGGGCGTGCGCAGCGTGATCTCCAGGGCCCGGAAGCCGACGTCCCTAAGAATGTGGGCCAGGCGAAGGGCGACCGCTTCGTCTCGCAAGGCTAGGACGGGCATGAGGCGGATACCGGCGAGGCATTCGGTAGCGTCCATATTAGCGCGCTCCTGCGGCAGGGAAGAGGCAGGCGCCGGCCTCGGCCGGTCCCACCCCGGTGCGGAAGGCGGAGAATAGCTCTCGCCCCATGCCCGCGTGTTCGGAGGAAAGGTCGAGGGATGCGGCGGGTCGACCTTCAAGATCGGCGTCCACGGACAGCCGGCCGTTTTCCGCATCGACGGTGATGAGGTCGCCATCTCGGATTTTAGCGATGGCTCCCCCCGCGGCCGCTTCCGGGGATAGGTGAAGCGCCGCCAGCACCTTCCCGGAGGCGCCGGACATGCGGCCGTCGGTGACCAGCGCGACCTTCGCCCCCCGGTCCTGCAGTACCGCTAGGTAAGGGGTGAGCTGATGCAGCTCGGGCATGCCCCGGGCTACCGGTCCCTGGAAGGACAGGACGGCAACGAAGTCTCCTTCTAGCGTCCCCGCCTGGTAAGCCGCCACGAAAGCGTCCTGGGAGGTAAAGACCCGAGCTGGCGCGGTGATGCTTCGGTGCTCTGGCGCTACGGCGGAGACCTTAACGACGGCGCGCCCGAGGCCGCCCTCGACGAGGGCGATGCCACCTTCTGCTTGGAGCGGGTCGGCGGCCTTCCGCATTACGGTGTAGTCCCCGGAGCGTTCCGGAGCAGGCGCCCAGGACAGGTGGTCACTCGTCAGCACCGGCGTAGTGGCGAAGCGGCTGAGCCCGGGCCCAACGATCGTCTGCACGTCCTCGTGCAAAAGACCGGCGGCCAGGAGTTCACGGATCATGAAGGGCAGGCCCCCGGCACGATGGAAGGCGTTCACGTCGGCAGCGCCGTTGGGATAGACCCGAGCCAGCAGGGGCACAACCTTAGAGAGCTCCGCCATGTCGGACCAGGTGACTTCCAAGCCTGCCGCTGCCGCAATGGCCACCAGATGGATCGTATGGTTGGTAGAGCCGCCCGTCGCGAGCAGCCCAACAATCCCATTTACGACGGCTCGAGCGTCCAGCATGTGGCCGATGCCGTGCTCCGGATTTTGCGCTTCCACGAGGGCCAGAAGGTGCTCCACGGCAGCGTCCGTTAGCACGGGCCGAAGGGGGTCCTCCGGGTTAAGGAAGGAGCCTCCGGGGAGCTGGAGCCCCATGAACTCGAGCAGCATCTGATTACTGTTCGCCGTGCCGTAGAAGGTGCAGGTGCCGGGAGCATGGTAGGCCGCGGACTCAGCAGCGAGCAGCGCGTCTCGGCCCACCTGGCCTGCGGCATAGGCCTCCCGGACCTGGGCCTTTTCCTTATTGGGCAGCCCCGAGGGCATGGGGCCCGCGGGGACGAAGATCGTCGGCAGATGGCCGAAGGCTAGGCTGCCGATGAGCAGTCCCGGCACGATCTTGTCGCAGATGCCGAGGCATAGGGTCCCGTCGAACATGTTGTGGGAGAGGGCGACGGCGGTGGAGAGGGCGATAACATCGCGGCTAAAGAGGGAGAGGTCCATGCCGTCCTGGCCCTGGGTAATGCCGTCGCACATGGCCGGTACCCCGCCGGCCACCTGGGCCACGGCGCCCCGGGCGCGGGCCGCGGCCCGGAGCTGCTCCGGATAGGTCTCGTAGGGCTTATGGGCGCTGAGCATGTCGTTGTAGGCCGTCACGATGGCCAGATTTCGCGCTTGGGTGCCGGTCAGCGCGTCCTTGTCGGCCTTTCCGCAGCCGGCCATACCATGGGCTAGGTTGCTGCAGGATAGGCTGCCTCGCTGCGGCCCTTGGTCCCAGGCGCGGCTGAGCTGGTCGAGGTAGCGTTGCCGTCGTGCTTGGCTGCGCTGCGTGATCCGGTCCGTGACCGCTAGCAAGGTGCCGTGCATGGTGAACTCCTTCTCGGAATCAGGGGGCCCAGAGAATCTCCAGGGGACGCTCGCCTTGGCCCAGCAGAGTGGCCACCGGCGTCGCGCCGGGGTTTTCGAGCACGGCTCGCTTGGCTTCGCCGAAGGCGAGCAGGAGCAAGCAATCCGTGGCCAAAAGCCTGGCGAGGGTAAGGCTTCGCCGCGGATGGGGGCTCGCTGCGGTGAGGATATCAATGACCGAGCCTTCCCCAGGGACGGCGAGCCCCTTCCCTAAATTGGCTGCGTCCGGGAAGAGGGAGGCGAAGTGCCCGTCTTCCCCCATGCCTAGCAGCACGGCTGCGAGGCGCTGCGGAAGAAGGGCCACCCCTTCATCACTTAGGGGAACGAAGCGGGCTGCCCCCGCAGTGCCCTGGAGGAGGCTCCGGCGCAGGAGTCCCTCGTTGCTGGCGGGATCCTCTGCGGGAACACAGCGTTCGTCGGTCAGGGTCACGGAAATGTGTTCCCAAGGAAGGGGGCGCTCTGCCAGAGCATGGAAGACCGGCTCTGGGGTCGTGCCGCCGCTCACCGCAAGGGTGGCCTTGCCGTCCCGGTCCAGGCGATGGCGCAGGGCCGCCTCGAGGCGTTCCGTGGCCGCGGCCGCGGCCTGAGCTCGATCGGGAAACACGGTCAGCATGTTAGGACCCCGTGTGCCAGCTGCGACCGTCCCGGTCGAGCAGGAGCGCCGCGGAGGCAGGTCCCCAGGACCCGGCGACATAGCGGTCAACCCGCTGCTGGTTGTCTTCCCAGCTGGCGAGGAGCGTATCGGTCCACTGCCAGGCCGTCTCGATCTCGTCCCGGCGCATGAACAGCGCAGGATTCCCGCGAAGCACTTCGATGAGCAAGCGTTCATAGGCATCGGGATAGGCGCCGCCGAAGGCTTCCTCAAAGCTCAAGTCGAGGTTTACGGGAATCAGGGAGAATCCTTCGGGCCCCGGGCGCTTGGCCATGATGGTGAGCTTCATCCCTTCATCGGGCTGGAGCTGAATCAGGAGTTGGTTGGGAAGGGTGTCGTAGCTGGCGTCGAAAATGGCGTGGGGCACGGGCTTAAACTGAATCACGATTTCCGAGAGCTTTCGGGCCATGCGCTTGCCCGTGCGAAGGTAAAAGGGAATACCGGACCAGCGCCAGTTTTCCACTCCCATCTTCAGGGCGACAAAGGTTTCCGTGCTGCTCCCTCGCCCCAGCTCATCGATATAGCCGGGTACCACCGTGCCTTCCACGGCGCCGCTTTGGTACTGGGCGCGTACCGTTTGGCTTCGCGCCTCGGAAGCGGTCATGGGCTGGAGCGCGCGAAGCACCTTCAGCTTCTCGTCTCGCACGGCGTCGTCGTCGAGACTCGAAGGGGGCTCCATGGCGACCAGGCACAGCAGTTGGAGCAGGTGGTTCTGCACCATGTCCCGGAGGGCACCGATGCCATCGTAATAGTCGACCCGGTTGCCTACGCCCAGATCCTCGGCCACGGTGATTTGCACGTGGTCGATGACTTCCCGGCGCCACAGAGGTTCAAAGAGGGAGTTTCCGAAGCGCAGCGCCAGCAGGTTCTGCACCGTTTCCTTACCCAGATAATGATCGATGCGGTAGATCTGGTTCTCTTCGAAGCACGCGCCGACCTCATCATTAATGCGGCGGGCGGAGGCCTCATCGTGGCCCACGGGCTTTTCGAGCACGATGCGCATGTTCCCGGTGATCAGGGCGCGCGCCTTGAAGCCCTGGGCGATGGCGCCGAAGAGATGGGGCGGGGTTGCCAGATAGATCGCTCGGAGCCGATCCTCGAAACCCGCGAGCTGTTCGCAAAGGGGATCCCAGCTGGCGCTGTCCTCGGCGTCGAGGGATAGGTAGCTGAGGCGCTCCGCGAAACGTGCCCACCGATCGGCATCAAGACCTTTTAAGCGAGCCCGAAGGGTGTCTTCAACCAAGCTGACGAAGGCTTCCTGGGACATCTCGTTACGGCCGATGGCCAAGATGCGACTGCCGGTTGGAAGTTGGCCCGCCCCGTCTCGGTGATAGAGCGCCGGGAGCAGCTTGCGCAGGGAAAGATCCCCTGCGCCGCCGAAGATCAGAAGGTCGAAGGTGTCGACGGGCTTTAGCGTGGCCATGGGAACCCCCGGGGAAAGCGGACGTTTTCTTGCTCATCGCCTTGCCACTGCGGTGCCCCACCATCCTGAGGCCAGGCAAAGGGCAGGCGCCCCGGAAAGAGGGCTTCCCCTTCCGGCTGGGCGGCGAAGAGGGCCTCCCCAATGCCCGCGCCCTCGGACCCGGGCAGCCAGGCCACCACAAAGCTGTCAGACTGAGCCAGCTCCGGATCCGTGGCGAGGGGGCGACCGCAGAGCATCACCGTCACCACGGGAATCCCGGTTGCCTTAAGGCGCGTGAGCGTTTCCAGGTCTTCCGGATGGAGCGCCTCCAGGGCAGCGGACCGGCCATAGGGCTCAAGCTTTTTCAGCTTACCGCGAATCTGCGAGCCCTCCCGGATCAGCACGTCCTCTCCGCTGCGAATGTCCCCAAGGCCTTCGGCGTAGGGTCGCTCCCCGATAACCACCACCGCCACATCGTGTTTTGCCGGATCGGCGCTGTGCCCCTCGGGATCGAGGTCGCAGGCGCTGGCCAGCGCGCGGATGCCGTCGAAAACAGTGCTGCCCCCCTCAATGAGGTGATTACCCGAGGCGCCCTGCCATTCGACGGTGAAGCCGCCACATTGGTTCCCGAGGTCGTTTGCGCTCTTCCCCGCCAGGAGCACCCGAGCGCTGCGAGGAAGGGGGAGGAGACCGTCGTCGTTCTTCAGAAGCACCAGGGACCGGCGCACCGCCTCCCGGGCGAGGGCCCGATGCTCCGGGCAACCAAGCACGGGCTGCTTCGCAAGGGGGCGCTGCGCTGGGCGGGGCTTTGTGAACAGGCCCAGGGCCACCTTGACCCGAAGGATGCGGCGCACGGCGTCGTCCAGGCGGCTCTCGGGGACGACCCCTTCGCGCACCTGCTGCTCCGCCGTCTTAAGGAAGGTTTTCCAGTTCTCCGAAACCATGAACAGGTCGATCCCGGCATTCAGGCCCCGGGCAACGCACTGGCTGTAGTCATCATCGAGGTAGTCGATGCCGTCCCAGTCGGAGATCACTAGCCCTTCGAAGCCGAGCTCCCCCTTAAGCACATCGGTAAGGAGATAGCGATGGCCGTGGCATTTGTCGCCATTCCAGGAGTTAAAGGAAGCCATCACCGTGAGGGCGCCGGCGGCCAGCGCCGGCGGATAGGGCGCCAAGTGAATGCGCCGAAGCTCTGCCTCGCTGACCCGAGTATCCCCCTGTTCGATGCCTTCGGAGGTGCCGCCGTCCCCGACGAAGTGTTTCAGGCAAGCCGCGATTCCCTCGTCACCCAGGTCACCCTGCAAACCTTCTACGAAGGCCGGGGCAAGGCGAGCCACGAGAGCGGGGTCCTCGGAGCAGCTTTCGTAGGTGCGACCCCAGCGCCGGTCTCGGGCCACGGCGAGGGTGGGCGCGAAGGTCCAATCGACCCCGGTGGACAGCACCTCTCTCGCCGTGGCGCGGCCGATCTGCCGCACCAGGTCCGGATCGTTGATCGCCCCAAGGTTAATGTTGTGGGGAAATACCGTCGCCCCCCGCACATTGCTGTGCCCGTGAACGGCATCCACGCCGTACAGGATGGGAATGGGGAGGCGGCCCGGGCCCTCGGCCATGGAGGCGGCCCAGTAGGCATCGTTCATGGAGACCCAATCGCTCGGGCGGTTGTCCCCGGGGCAGGATCCGCCCCCGCTCAGCACAGATCCCACATGGTGGTCTCGGACCTCCTCTGGGGTGATCACCAAGCGCTCCGTTTGAAGAATTTGCCCGACTTTTTGCGCGAGGCTCATCTGCGCGATGAGGCCTTCAATAAACGCATGATCTTCAGGGCGTAGGGACAGCATCGTTCTCGATCCTCAGAATGGGGGATTAGGCCTGGCAGCGCAGGGTTTGTAGGGTGCGAGGGGGTGAGGGGAGCGCTACCTGCCGATCCCCAAGCATGCAGTGCACGGTCTCTGCTTCATCACTCTGATTTAAGAGGAAGGCCACCACGGTGCCGTCGGGATTTCGAAAGGCCACGGTGCGCAGGGCGCTGCGCGTGGTGCTAGCGGCGATACGCTGCGCGCCCGGCGCGAGGTGCCGAGAGAATTGCCCAAGCACGGCGTGGGACCGGGTAAATTGCACTTCGCCCGTCTGCGGATCGCCATGGATGGGCGCAAAGCAGGTGTTCCCCACATGATTGGGGCCGCCCTCAAAATCAAGCAATACGTTCCAGGCGATCCAGGCCGATGCCCCCGCCGCCAGGTCACCGATAATCTCCGAGGCGTGACGCTCCGCGTGGGCCCAAGCGTCAATTTCGCCCTTCTCGAAGCCTTCCACGCAGGCCTCGGTCATGATTAGGGGGGTGTCAGGATAGGCTTCGTGCACCGCCGCGACGTTGCTATGGAGGGGAGCAGAGCCGCTCCAGGTTTCGTACCAATGAAAGCCTACCCCCCAGATGTCCGGGGCGCCCTCGGCGCCGTTGAGCAGGGCTCGAGCGCGCGCCGGAAGGAGATCCCGGTTGTGGTCCCAACCCAGCACCTTCAAAGCTCCGAAGCCCGCAGAAGCTAGGGCGGGGGCCAGGTGATTCCGCAGGAAGTCGCGCTCCTCGACGCCGTCCCAGAGCATGGACTCCCAGCGCTGGGTGGCGGCGGGCTCGTTCTGCACCGTGAGGCCCCAGAAGGGCAGCCCTTCCCGCGCCCACGCCCCCAGGAAGCGCGCGATGTAGCGCGCCCAGGTGTTGTGATGCTCAGGCCGTAGCCGGCCGCCTTCGAGCATGATGCCCGTGTCCTTCATCCAGCCCGGCGCGCTCCAGGGGCTCGCAAGAAGCTGGAGCCTTCCCCCGCTGGTCTTCTGCGCGGCTTGAATCATGGGAATGCGATAGCGAAGGTCCGGGGCAATGGAAAAGCTTTTCAGCTCGTCGTCGCCGTCGTCGCAGTAGGTGTAGCTGGCCGAGGAAAAATCGCAGCTATGGATAGACGTTCGGCAAAAGCGATAGCCGTTGCCCTCCGAGGGGCTCCAGCAGGCCTTCAGAAGGGCGCGCTGAGCCTTTTCCGGAAGCTTGGCAAAGACCTCTGCACTGGCGTCCGTAATGGCGGCGCCCATGCCCAAAAATCTTTGAAATCGATGGTCCGGGTCCAGAAAGAGGTGCGGAACGTCTTCCCGGGGCGGCGCCGCGGGCGTCAACGCGAAGGTGCCGCAGGCTTCTTTTACGGCGTCCCGGTCCTGCCCGAGGCTTTCTAGCGCGAGGTGCCCCATGGTGGCCTCCTGAAAATTCCGTGCCTTGCCGCCAGCATCGGGGGGCGGTTTTTTGAAGCACTCGGAAGGCTATTGAGCGCTGAAATGACAGCGCTGTCAATTGCCGCCCCCCTTCGGCGGAGGACTGCTCTAGGGACCGGGGATCGTGGCGCCATTGCGCCGGGGCGTTATACTCCGGAGCTCCGGGCCTATAGCTCAATTGGTTAGAGCAGCGGACTCATAATCCGTTGGTTCCAGGTTCAAGTCCTGGTGGGCCCACCATCCTAGTGTCCGGCTTCGTTCGAAGCTGTTCTGAATCCAGAATATCTCCACTAATAACAGCATTTTACAGTCCATTCTGGCCTGTGTTCGTCCGCTATAATCCAACAATTCTGTGGGTATGAATGTGGGTACTGGTCCCGCTCGTGTGGGTACTGTCCTGCGAGGAGACACAGCACTTGTTGACGGATGCGAAAGTCAGATCGTTAAAGCCATCAATGAGCCGCCAGAAGGTGGCCGATCATCGCGGCCTCTCCCTTTGGGTCGAGCCCTCGGGAACAAAAACCTGGTACCTCAGATACCGAAAGCCAGATAAGCGCCAAGATCAGGATCGCATCGGAAATTACCCAGAGGTCACGCTTAGTGAGGCTCGTGAGTCCGCTGTGAAGCTGAGGAAGGTCGTTGCGGAAGGAAGGGATCCTAAGGCCCAAGGTCGAGATGACGCTCTTGGAAGGAGCGCAACTGTTGAATCGCTGGCGGAAGAGTGGGTCAAACACAACGCCCATTGGAAAAATGGCCACCGGATCTCCGTAGAAAAGCGTCTCAGAAAGTGGGTTCTTCCATCGATTGGGCGTGCATCGATCGGTCAACTAACCCCCCACTTTATCTTGGACGGGTGTCTTCGTCCGATTATTGATTCGGGTCGCCTCGAAACCGCCCACAGGGTTAAGGGGTATCTAAGTCAGATGCTGAGGTTCGCCGTAGCCACCTGTCGTGCTTCTCGGGATGTCACAGCGGATCTGCGAGGGGCCTTACCCTC
>Ga0255761_10005495_pt1 | contig 11045 bp, 10 predicted proteins | sample 071ome_29_FD_179961 | JGI IMG/M metagenome (GOLD analysis project Ga0255761, IMG submission 179961) | Coastal salt marsh microbial communities from the Groves Creek Marsh, Skidaway Island, Georgia - 071407BT metaG (version 2) | ecosystem: Environmental > Aquatic > Marine > Intertidal zone >... | reverse complement strand
TGCACAGTAATCTCTGAAACATGCATTCGTATAGGGTTTTTATTCTAGACTCAAGAACTGAAAATCCTTGTGTCGGTGGTTCGATTCCACCTCTGGGCAACATTCTTTTCTTAATAATTAAATATGGCTTGTTAAAAGACTGATTCTTCTCTGATAGAAATCATCCTATAAAGATGCCTTAATCGCAGGATCGTTTATAAATTCCTTAAATGCCTCTTCTCTAATTTCTCCAAAGCCTTTAACTTTTTGTGACTTATGTATAAGTTGATCGACTAATTGTAATCTGCTGCCTGCTGGTTGCTTGTATATTTTAGATAGTGATTTAACAAAAATATCTTTATGTGCAATATCTCTTTTTCTATCTTTGGAAAATCTAAAAAGATCAAATGGAGTCCCCCTTGTGAACTTTAAAAAGTTTAAGGCAAAAAAGATTGGCAAAGCAAAATAACTTGGAATCTTATATTTTTTTGGTCTAAGCGTTTTCTTGTCCTTAATAAATGATAGCAGAGGAGGGGAGAGATAAAAATTAAGATTTGAATAGTTTTTTCCATATTGCTTGATGATTTCTCTTGATTGAGTGAGATGCATGCGAGCAACCTCATACTCATCTTTTATGGCAAATATCCTGTAAAGCTCTTTTACAAGATTTTTCAGAATTATTTCGTTATCAATCTCGTTACTTAATTTTTCTTTTGCTTCATCAAATAGCTCTACAAAAGTTGATCCATATTTTTTATGATAATTAAATAATTTCTTAGCCCGATCACTAAATATTTTTTCAATGCTTTCTGAAGACTTTTGTTTAATAAAATCTGAAAAGATTGCTTGCTTTGAATTAAACACAAACGATCTTCCTATGTTAAAGCAATAGATATTTTTATCTGCACCTGTCTTATTTAGGAGTATTGATGCCTCTATGCTTTCACATTTTAAAGGAATAAGTCCTGCTTGGAATGCTGCCCCAAGCATTACTAAGTTTGATCCAATAGCATCTCCGCTAAACTTTTCTGCAATGATGGTAGCAGGAATAGGTTCTGCAAGATTATGCGTTAGCTCCTTAATCAAAGAAATGGTTTCTTGCTCCATGAGGGGCAGATCACGGTTCTTGATAAAATCTGCAACTGGCGCAACCGAAGTATTAACGACAGCATGAGTTTTATTTTTAGAAAAGGTTTCTTGAATTTCTTCCTTGATTGCTACTACTGGATCGCAAGCTAAAAGAAGATCGGTGCTTGCTGGAGAAATTTTGTGACTTAAAGGAGCCTTATCCTTAGAAAAAATCTTGATATGGGACCAAACTGCTCCTCCTTTTTGAGCTAAGCCAGTTAAATCAAGTGTTGTAGAAGTCTTTCCCTCTATATGTGCTGCCATGCCAAGCAGTGCTGAAACCGTAAGAACACCTGTTCCGCCTATTCCGGTCAACATAATATTAAAGACATCTTTTTCAAGCTGCATTGGAGTGGTTGGCGTCTCAAAATCTGTTCTTAAATGAACTTCATTTGGAATGACTTCAGCGGAAATAAATGAAGGGCAGAATCCCTTTAAGCATGAGTAATCTTTATTGCAATTTGACTGATTAATTTTCCTTTTTCTCCCATATTCAGTTTCCATGGGCTCAATGGAAACGCAGTTGGATTGCAAAGAACAATCTCCACAACCTTCGCAAACTTCTGGGTTGATAAAGATTCGCTTTAATGGATCTTCTAATATACCTCGCTTCCTTCTTCTTCTTTTTTCAGCAGCGCATGTTTGATCAAAAATAATTGCGGTTACACCTTTTACTTTCTTTAGTTCCTCTTGAGCTAGAATAATATTGTCCCTGTGAATAGAAACAATTCCCTTGGAAGTAAGGTGCTTGTGCTTTGAGGGGTTTTCAGAAAGTATAGAAATTCTTTTAACTCCTTCAGCTTTTAACTGTTTAGTGATGCCCTCAACATCCCAATTGGTTCCAATTTCTTGACCGCCAGTCATGGCCACAGCATCGTTATAAAGAATTTTGTAGGTTATATTAATACTTGCATCAATGCTTGCTCTTATAGCAAGCAATCCAGAATGCTTGTATGTGCCATCACCAAGATTAGCAAAAATATGTTCTTCTTTTGAGAAAGGAGACTGCCCTATCCATGGAGTTCCTTCTCCTCCCATTTGCGTATAAAGCTCCGTCCCTCTATCCATATCCACTGCCATGTAATGACAGCCTATGCCACCAAGCGAATGGGAGCCTGATGGAATTAGTGTTGAGGTGCTATGAGGGCAGCCTGAACAAAAATAAGGCTTTCTTTGAATGGGAGAGGAAATTGAGCCTTGCTCTTGATGTCTTTTATTAATCCATTTAAGTCGTTCTAGAAGTTCAGCATTATTGGTGGATTTATATATTCTCCTAGCAACCACCTCAACAATAACCTCGAGAGGGAGATCATTTTCAGGAGGCAGCAGCCAATTGCCTGACTCATCTTGTTTGCCTACCACGGTGGGCCTGACTTTTTCTTTCCAGTTATATAGCTGCCACTTAATTTGATGTTCGATAAGCTCCCTTTTTTCTTCAACTACTAAAATATGATCAAGGTTTTCACAAAATTCTCTAATACCTTCTGGTTCCAGAGGCCAAGGCATGCCAACTTTATATAATCCCACGCCAAGATCTTTAGCTCTTTCCTCATCAATATCAAGCCATCTCAAAGCTTCTCTTACATCGCCATAAGATTTACCCGATGTAATAATTCCAATTTTTGTATTAGGCCCTTTCCATATGGTTTTATCGATATTGTTTGCTCTTCCAAAGCTTTGAGCTGCAAAACCTTTAACCCTCTGCAGTCTGAAATCTTGATCACGAGGCGAATCTTTATACAGAATATTTCTAGCAGATTCTGCATACTGACCTAAAAATTCATCAGATGGAATGATGATGTCAAATGATTCTAGGGCAGTGTCATACACCATGGCCGCATCTGCTACATCAGAGACTATCTTCATACCTGACCAACAGCCGCTAAATCTGCTCATCGCTATACCGAGTAAACCATATGGAACTATGTCTGAAATTCCCGAAGGATACAGGTAGGGAATAAATGCACTAACAAAATTATGATCTGATTGATGTGGCAGCGTAGAAGATTTAGCGCCATGATCGTCTCCCGCAATTGCTAGCACACCGCCATAAGGTGAAGTTCCGGCTGCATTTGCATGCTTAAGCGCATCCATTGCTCTATCAACTCCTGGTCCCTTGCCGTACCATATTCCGAATACCCCATCATGCTTGCCTCTCCCAAGGAACTCCGCTTGCTGTGACCCCCAAACAGATGTTGCTGCCAACTCTTCATTTAAACCAGGCTGATGAAATACCAATGCATCGTCTAAAAATCTTTTACCCCTAGAAAGCTCGAGGTCATAGCCCCCTAGGGGCGATCCTTTGTATCCAGATATAAATCCTGCGGTATTTAGATTTTGAAGCCTATCTTTTTCTTTTTGAATTAGGGGCAGACGGACAAGTGCCTGGATACCTGAAATAAATACTGGACCATCTCGTTGAGTGTATTTATCGGACAAAGAAACTTTTCTCATCAAAGCATCCCCCATTCTTAATTACAAAACCTAAATGATTATAATCTCTAATATGTACTTATAAAAATATGGGCAGACTAGTTTTTATGCACTTCTTTTTTCATATTGAGCTGAAACCCTTGTTTTTGTAGACTTGATGCTCTTAGGGCAGATGAGCAACAGTCATAATACTGTCGTATATAAAAGGTATTAATTCTTTATTATTACTATCTCATTAAATCCAGTTATTTTGATAAGAAGAAATATTTCATTTCTCTGAAAACTAAATTACATTTTGAATGTGCCATAATATTCTCAAATGAGTCAGTCAAACTATTACTCTCTTGCCAGTCCAACTTCATTGTTGCTTGATGATAGTCAAATTATTGATCGCATCTTTTCTCACATAGACAATAAAACAACAGATTTAGGTAGCGAAGTTTGGAGAGAGCCGGTTAAAAATTATGTAGATCAGGAAAGGTTTGATAGAGAAATTAAATTACTTAGATCTCTGCCAGTTCCTTTTTGCCCATCAAGCGCACTTCCAAACAAGGGCTCATATGTTTCACGAATTGCTGCCGGTACACCCATTCTTGTAACAAGAGATGAGGAGAATAATGTAAATGCTTTTATTAATGCTTGCAGACACAGAGGCATGCAAGTTGCTTCGGGAAGTGGCTGCAAAAAATCATTTATTTGTCCCTATCATGGCTGGACCTATGGGTTGAAAGGGGAGAATAGAAATATTCCTGGATCTGATGGTTTCCCGGGTGTTGATCCCTTAGAGCATGGACTCAAGCAAGTTAATGCTGTTGAAAAAGGTGGAATAGTTTATGTTTGTCAAGACGGAGAGATCCATAAAAAATTTTTAGATGAAGCTTTGGATTATTTCACAGATGAGCAAGCTCTCATTAATCAGTCAGAAATAGAAGATCAAGCTAATTGGAAAATACTGCATGAGACTTTGCTTGAGGGTTATCATATAAAAACTCTCCATAAGGATACATTTTTTCCATACGGATTAGATAACATTAATGTTGTAGAAAACTATGGCCAAAATTCTCGAGTTATCTTCCCCTTTAGGCGAATTGAGAAATTAAGAGATGTTGATCCAGGTAGCAGGGTCATAGATGGAACAATAACCTCAGTGTATAGCTTATTTCCAAATGCTAGCATTTCAGTTTTATCAAAGCATTCAAATTTGGTGATCTTGGAGCCTATTAGTCCTTCTAGATCAAAATGGGTAATTTATACGTTAATTAATAAGAGCAATAAAAAGGGGAAGCTATCCAAAGAAGATGCTATGAGAGATGCAAAATTTGTAGGTAATACGGGACAGGATGAGGATCGAGAAGCAGCCAGAGCAATCCAAGAAACTTTAAACACGAAGGCTAATGATCATTTAATCTTTGGTTACTTTGAAAAAGCCATAGTGAATTTTCATACTCATTTAGCTAAATATTTAGACTAGCCTAGACCTAAAATCATTAGGTAACTTACAGAATCACAACTATTGACATACATTATGACAATAAATAAGCTATATAATAGTTTGAAATTAAATTGAAGTTTATGGAAACAAATAATTTACATGATCTTGTCATACGTAATGGCAAGATTTTAGATGGTTCTGGAAAAAAACCATTTTTTGGTGATATTGCCATTGATGGCGGAAAAATAACATCAGTTGGGAAGATTCAAAGCTCTGGCAAGGAAGAATTTGATGCAAAAGGTTATTTAGTAACACCTGGTTGGGTTGATATTCACACTCACTATGATGGACAGGTATCTTGGGACCCTTATCTAACTCCTTCAAGTTGGCATGGTGTGACAACTGCGGTCATGGGAAATTGCGGAGTGGGATTTGCACCTGTTCGACCTGGAGATGAAAATTTTCTTATCCAATTAATGGAAGGTGTTGAGGATATTCCAGGCTCAGCATTGCACGAAGGGATTGATTGGGATTGGGAAACCTTTCCAGAATTTTTAGATGCTATTGATAAAAAAGAATTTGTTATGGATGTTGGATTTATGATGGGGCATGGACCTTTGAGAAGCTATGTGATGGGTTATGAAAGGTGTCAAAATCAAGTCGATGCATCTGATGAAGAGATCAGTAAAATGTCAGAACTTGTTACGGAAGCCATTGAGGCTGGAGCTCTCGGATTTAGTACCTCTAGAACAGTTCTTCATAGAGACATATATGGCAAATATGTACCAGGGACTGAAGCAAGCTCAGAAGAAATGAGAGCACTTGCATTTGGAGTTGATAAAGCTGGTGAAGGAACGCTAGAAATTACATCTGACTGGTTAGATGAAGAGATGGAAATGTCTTGGATGAAGGAATATGTTAAAAAAAGTGATTGTGGATTGACTTTCCTTCAAACCAAAGGGGATGCAGTAAAAACAATTCTATTTTCTGAGGAGCACTTTCTTAAAGGTAAGAATATTCGACCTCAGTTTCCAGGTAGAAATGTTGGTCTAATGTTTGGCTGGGAAACTTCAGTCAATCCATTTATGCAATTTCCAGCCTATAAAGAAATTGCTGATCTGCCCTTGGATCAAAAATATGAAATTTTAAAAGACCCTATCTTTAAAGAAACATTACTCAATCAAAAACCAGATTTTGAAACAGAAATAAGAGCAAGACTTGCAGATAATCCTTCCAATAAAACTAGAGAAGAAATTGCCCAAGATGTTGCACTTCCCACAACCATAACCTCTAACTATAAAACCCAATTCATTCTAGGCACTCCTCCAAATTATGAACCCAAAGAAGAAGATAGTATCGCTTCAATAGCTTTAAGAAAAAATATATCTGAGCTTGAGGTTATGTATGATGAAATGCTAAAAAATAAAGGAACCAATTTAATTTATGCCGCTTTTACGCCGTATGAAAAATATAAGCTTGATTTTGTTGAGCAGGCATATCGATTAAAGTCATCAGTTGCCGGAGGCAGTGATGGCGGTGCTCATTGTGGATTAATATGTGATGCAAGCATGCCAACAACAAATATCTCTCATTGGGGAAGAGACAGAGAAGCAGGTAGAAAGTTTCCACTCGAGATGTTGATCAAGAAACAAACAAAAGATACCGCTGAGACCTTTGGTTTATTTGATCGAGGAGAAATAAAAGCCGGTATGTTGGCTGACATTAATATTATTGATTTTGATAAGTTAAATGTCAGTCATCCTACAATGATTCATGATCTTCCTTTAGGTGGAAGGCGATTAGTGCAAGACGCTACGGGTTATGTTGCAACCCTAAAAAACGGTCAAGTAGTTTCTGAAAATGGTAAAGCAAATGGAGTTTTACCAGGGAAACTGATTAGAGGAAAGCAAGTTTGTGAAGTAAAAACAGGCATATCAGAGGTTTCACTTTTCGATAAGACAATTCGACTTTTGGCAGTGAAAGTCTTAAGTTTTATTTGGAGATTCAGTGGAAAATCTATGAAAACTACAATCGTTTCTGAGACTTAAGTTGCTATGAAGCCAGTTTGTTTAGTTTTAGGTGCGGGTGCAGGAATTGGCGGAACTGTTGCAAAAAAGTTTGCCTTAGAAGGTTATCACTCATGTTTATGCAGAAGGTCTGATCAAGACGGATTGAATAGATTGATATCGAATATTGAAGAAAAAGGTGGCTCCGCAAGCGGCTACCTCATTAATGCCATTGAAGAAAATGTTCTTGAAGATTTAATTTTAAATATAGAAAAAGACTTGGGACCTATTGAGGTTCTTGTGTATAACCTTGGTGCTCAAACAGGAATGAAGCTTTTAAATGAGACTACTTTAAAAGAATTTGAGTGGGGTTGGAGGATGGCTGACTTAGGATTGTTTAGAGTAGCAAAAGTATTAATGCCACTTATGGAAGAAAGAGGGTCAGGTACATTTTTGGTTACTTCTGCAACAGCGGCTATGCGCGGAAACAAGAATCAACACTCTCATGCTGCAGCAATGGGTGGAAGGAGAATGCTATGTCAAACTTTAAATGCTGAGTTTGCCTCAAAGGGAATTCATTTAGCCCATATTGTGGTTGATGGCATGGTTGATGCTCCGGATACTTTAGGCAAGATGCTGGGAAAAGAATTATTTCAACAACTCAGAGAAACAAAGGGCATGGAGCATGATGGATTGATTCTGCCTGAGAGAGTTGCTGAAACATATTTTCATTTGTCTCAACAGCATCGATCTGCTTGGAGTCATGAAGTGGATATTAGGGCTTTCTCAGATACAGCTTGGTGGAATCACTAGTCTAAAGCTTTAAAACCAGAAGCTTGCTCAACCTCTTCATTATTAAAGAATTTTTCCATCTGCTCTAGCAACCAAGAGCGAGCATCAGCCTGTGATAAGTCGAGATGCTTTTCATTAATAAGCGTTGTTTGATGAGATTTCCAGGACTCCCATGCTTCTTGAGAGACTGTTTCCATTAACTCTAAGCCCTTTGGTCCTGGCATTGGAGGTACTGTCATAGCAGGTAAATCCTTTTGAAGTTTTTTACAAAAAACAGTTTTGCTCATAATTCTTTAATAACTTTGATTATAGGTTTAGGTAGTCCATATTCATCTATTCTATCCTTTTTTATCCATTTGTATGTTTGATTGGTTTCTATTTCTTGTTCTTTTAATGATGAGTAGGTTTTTAAATTTATTTCCAGTCTTCTATGTGTAAGCTCATGCTTAATTTTTTCCTTAGTTGTGAGCTTAAAATTTTTGATGTGATTTTTTATAGATCCTGAATCAAAAGGCAGCCAAAGGTTTTTCCATATTGAATCAGTTTCATTTTTTACGAGCAATAAAGATTTTTCAGTCTGTACTAATGATAAGTTCATAACAATGACTTTTTTTGCCAATAGTGTTTTTTTCTTTTTTATTGATTTAACCTTGAATGCAGATAAGCATTGAGAATTGACCGGACATTCAGCACAAGATGGGCTTGATGGTGTACAAATTATTGCTCCCAAATCCATAATTCCTTGTGTGTATGAAAAGCAATCATCTCTATTCACCATTTCCTCAGAGAGTTTCCAAAGCTCAGCCTCTTTTAGCAAATCTAATTCTTTTTTTAAGAATCTTGATATGACTCTTTTAACATTTCCATCAAGTATTGGGTGAGGATCAAGATAGGCTAAGGACATAATTGCTCCAGCAGTCGATTTTCCAATTCCTGGCAATTTTATGATTTGTTGAAATTGATTGGGAAATCTATTCCGATAATGATTTTTGATAATTTCCTTTGTAGCAAATATATTTCTAGCCCTGCGATAGAATCCCAATCCTGACCAAGCGGCTAAAATTTGACCTTCACTTGCTTCAGCTAATTTTTTTTGGGAGGGAAATTTTTTAATAAAATTTTTAAAATAAGGTATGACTGTTTTGACTTGAGTTTGCTGCAGCATTATTTCTGAAATCCAAATTCTGTAGGGAGTAACTTTTTTTCGCCAGGGTAAATCATGCCTGCCATGCTCTAAATACCATTGAACAACTTGCTTCGAGAAAAATTTGTCTCGCTTATTCAAAGAGATTTTCTTTTGCAATTGGTGCTTTGCTACCATCGAAAGAGTAAATAATTGGTGCACCAGTTGGAATCTCGAGCGCTATCACCTCTTCTTTTGATAAATTATCAAGCTGCATTACTAAAGACCTAAGCGAATTTCCATGGGCTGCAACCAAAATATTCTTTCCCTCTATGAGTTTTGGCAAGATTGAGGAATTAAAATAAGGGAGGACTCTCTCTGCTGTATTCTTTAAGCTCTCACCGCCAGGCGGAGGTATGTCATAAGACCTTCTCCAAATATGAACCTGCTCTTCTCCCCATTCTTTCCTAGCGTCATCTTTATTTAAGCCGGCTAGTTCCCCATAATCTCTTTCATTTAGAGCTTGATTTTTTATGACCTCAATATCTGTTTGAGCTATGCCCTCTAAAATCATTTGACCTGTAATTTGCGCTCTCTTTAAAGCAGAAGTAAACATCATAGAAAACTTAATATTTTTTTCTTTGATCAGGCGACCAGCATTAGAAGCTTCTTTTTCTCCAACAAGAGTCAGGCCAGGATCTTTCCATCCAGTGAATAAATTTTTAGCATTCCATTCACTTTGCCCATGACGAACAAGAACTAAAAAATTTTGATCTTTCATTATATAAACCTCACCAATAAATATATTTTAAGCGATAATACCTAAATGCTAGAGTTCAATTTGTTTTTAATCGATTATTGGTACTTTTCTGTTCCCTTATTCCTTTCTATTATTCTTTGGTTTCGTTCAGAGACAAGGAGAGGCGGAAGTCGTGTGGATTGTAATCAATTAACCAATTTGGTCAATAAAAATTCTGCCTGTTTAGTTGATGTGAGACCTAAGAGCGAGTTTGAGCTAGGTGCCATAGCTGGATCGGTAAATATCCCATTTGATGAACTAGATAATAGAAGCGATGAATTAATAAAACAAAAAGAAAACCCAGTGGTATTAATTTGCAAAATGGGAAGAAATGCTGCTTTAGCAGGTGAAAAACTGCAAAAGCATGGCTATAAAAAAACTCATGTTCTGCAAGGTGGGATCACTACCTGGCAGCAAGAGGGGTTACCGCTAGTCAAAGTAAAATAATTCATGAATATTAATATTAAATTTTTTATCTTCTTATCGTTTGTTTCTTTCAATGTCATAGCCGATGAGCTGATCATCAATTTGTCAGGCCAAACTAAAGCTGGCGTATTATCTTTAGCTATTTATGATAACGCCCTAGCATATGATTTATCTGTGAGAGGCGAAAAGCGATCAGAAGAAGGAATATTTTCAGGCATTGAATCCTATATTGAGCTTGAAGATGGCCACCAGTTTATTGTCAGTCTTCCAAAGGGAGAATATGCAATAGCATTGTTTGTTGACGCTAATAAGAATTTAAAAATTGACAAGAATTTTCTTGGTATTCCGAAAGAACAATATGGATTTTCTAATAATGCAATGGGGAAATTATCTGCGCCTTCTTATGAACAGGCTAAGTTCTTTGTTCAAGGCACTACTGTTCAAAATATCAAATTGAAATAGCAATATTTTTTTCTTATGAAAGAAGTAATCATATACACAACTAAAACTTGTCCATATTGCTGGAAGGCCAAAAGTCTCTTAAAGAAATTAGAGATTCCTTTTAATGAAATTAGTGTTGATTTTAATGCCCAGCTTAGAGCTGATATGGCTGCACGAGCCGGAAAAACATCCGTTCCTCAGATATGGTTTGATGTCGAACATATTGGGGGTTGTGATGACCTGCATGAACTTTACGAATCCGGTAACCTGTTTGAGACGCTAGGCTAAACTTTTTGGGCCTTTATTTTTTTTGAGAGGGTATTTCTTCCAAGGCCTAGAACTTTAGCAGCTTCTTGTTTTTTGCCACCTGTTTTTTCTAGGGCAAAATTGATCATAATTTTATCTAATTCTGGTTCAATAGTTTCTAGCATATTTTCTGGATTGCTTTGATAAACTTCCCCTAGCCATTGAGAAAAACCAGTTTGC
>Ga0255761_10005482_pt1 | contig 11061 bp, 10 predicted proteins | sample 071ome_29_FD_179961 | JGI IMG/M metagenome (GOLD analysis project Ga0255761, IMG submission 179961) | Coastal salt marsh microbial communities from the Groves Creek Marsh, Skidaway Island, Georgia - 071407BT metaG (version 2) | ecosystem: Environmental > Aquatic > Marine > Intertidal zone >... | reverse complement strand
AGGTCGATCGGGCCGTGGTCGCGTTCGACCTGCTCGATGAGGGTGACGATCGCAGCCTCGTCGGTGACATCGATGCGGACGCCGACACCGCCGATCTCCTCTGCGACCGCGGCGGCGCCGACGCTGTCGAGATCGGCGACGTACACGATCGACGCGCCGTCGGCGGCGAAGCGCCGAGCCATGGCTCGGCCGATACCGCTTGCGGCTCCGGTGACGACGACGACTGCTCCCTGAATCTGCATGGTGCCGATCGTAGGCCCTTCGGGTCCCTCGACGGTTTTCCACAGGAACTCGGCGATCGCGTGTCAGAGGCGTGGTCTAGGGTGCGCCCATGATGGAAACGACCGATGTGGTTTCGGTGGCTGATGCGGTCGAGTTGATCGACAGCAACCTGAAGGATCTCCAGGGGCGTGAGCTCGTATCGGCAGCCGAGGTGGCCGATCTGCTTCTCGATCTCCGCATGCTGCTCGCCGCGGCGCAGGTTGAGCCGGCCCCGATGGGCTGAGCCGAACCGTCTAGGTCAGCGCGTCGGCCACCCGGCGCGCCACCGTTCCGAGCAACGCGCCCGCCACAATGCCTCCTGCGACATCGGAGGCGTGGTGGATTCGAACATGGATGCGACTCGTCGCAACGAGACCGGCCAGCGCGTACCAGGCTGCGCCACCACCGTTACGGCTCAGCATGGCGGCGGCAACCATCGCTGCCGAGGCGTGGCCGGATGGGAAACTCGACGTTTTCGGCTGGCGCAGGTTGTAGGGGCGAGGTGCGTCCTGCACCGGTCGACTCCGCTTGAACATCGACTTCACCGGCCCGTTGATCAGCGCTGACTCCACGCCGAGTGCGGTGCTGAGAGCGATGGCCACTTTGGGGTCGTTCTTCGCGATCGCCTGAGCGACACCGAGGGTGTGCCAGAGCACCGAGAAGTCGGCGATCTCCGAGGCGGTGTAGAAGATCCGGTCGATCACCGGGTTGCCTCGAAGGGCCTCCCAGGCATCGTCGAGAGCGTCGTCGAGTCGATCGATCGCGTCGGGCACACAGAGAGGCTACGGCCTTCCGCAGCGGGGGAGGTGTCGGGCGAGGGAGCGAGGACGCGCTAACGGTCAGCCGCTTGGTAGGCCCCGGCCCCGGTGAACATGCGGCGGTGCCAGCGACGCGGGGTCGCGATCATGGCCCGCGGGTAGTCCTCGAACATCCAGCGTGCGAAGTTGCGGCGGGTCCAAGCAGTGGCGCCCGTGGCCTTCAACGCAGCGCCCGCGATGGTCGGCTTGGCCAAGAGCGGGATGAGGATCCGGGCCATACGGTCATCAGCGATGAGTTCGCGCCGAACGTCGTCTCGGTACTGTGCACACGGTTCGTCATCGGCAAGCAGTGCCTCGGCAGCGAGTCGGCCGGTGAGAATCGCCTGTCCGATGCCCTCGCCAGTCATCGGGTCGGTGACAGCGGCGGCGTCACCGACGAACATGGTGCGGGGCCCGGTGAGCGGCACCCGCCCGACCCGGGCAGGGATCGGCCAGGCCTTGTGCGGCCCCTCCGGCCGGGCGTCAGGGCCGAGTGCTTCGCGGATGTGTGGACGATCGAGGAGATCAGGCCAGAGCGTCTTCATGTCCCCGACGCGGTAGTGCTTGCTGCCTCGCTGGATCCCGAAGCCGATGTTGGCCCGATTGCCGTTCAGCGGGAACGACCAGGCGTAGCCCGGGAGAAGGTCCTTTTCGAACCAGACGATGAGTTCGGAGGCGGCCCTCGGGCTGACGTTCTCGTAGTACTGCCGGAAGGCATGCCACTCGCCCCGGTAGCCGTCGACCGATAAGCCGAGGAACTTGCGAACAGGCGACCACATGCCGTCGGCGGCGATGACGTGCTTGGCCCGGAACGGCTGGTCGCCGAAGGTGAGATCGGCTCCGTCCTCATCCGTGGTCATCGCCGTGAGCTGCATGCTCTCGTGGATGACCGCACCATCGGTGCGAGCCATCTCGAGCATGGCGTTGTCGAGGTCGACACGGGTGGCAACCGCCGCGTGGTAGCCGTCACCCTCAGGCAGGGCGTAGCGACGCTCGGTTCCTCGGGGTGAGCGGATGACGACGTCGTCGACCCGCTGCCAGCTCGCCACCGTCGCAGGGTCGAAGCCGAGTGCTTCCAACTCGCGAAGCGCGAGCGTGGTGAGGCCATCGCCGCAGCACTTGTCCCGGGGAAATGTCGCTCGATCGAACACATGAACGTCGCGTCCTGCTCGAGCCAGAAGCGCAGCTGCGGTGGTTCCGGCCGGGCCGGCACCGATGATCGCAATATCGCCGTCGAATGACGTGGGGGGCATGCCCCGAATCTACGGGACGGTCGTCGACGGTGGCACCGTGGAGGTGGTGGTTGTGGTGGTTGTCGTCGTGCGGGCCGCCGGGTCGCTCGGGCTGCCATCACAACGCACCCCTTCTGGCCGGTAGAGGGCAAACACGGTGTCGGTCTCGGTGCGGCCGTCCTCGAGGTAGGTGCGGGTGCGTTCGGTGGTCACCCGAGTGCACGAGACGCCTTGGCGTCGTTCGGTCTGGCCGGTCTGCTCACCCTCGACCCACCGGGTGCCGTAGAGCGTGACCGTGATCGACGTTTCGTCGGTGGTGGGCCACAGCAGCACGCCGTATGGGGTGGTGTTGAGGATCTCAAGATCGACATTCGGGAAGTTCACGGTGGCTTCGCGGCCGTACGGATAGCGGCTGAGGTAGATCGAATGCGACTGGTAGTCACCGAAGTCGAGACCGGCGAAGAAGGCTGCGTTGAACAGTGTGGTGGCGTACTGGCTGATACCGCCGCCGACCGAGGTCGTGAACACGCCATTGGAGATCACTCCGGCATCGACGAACCCGTTCTCTCGGGTTCGGCGGCCGACATAGTCGTTGATCGAGAACTTGCCACCGGGCTCGATCACCGCCCCCTGGGTGAGTTCGGCGATGCGCTGGATGTTGATGTTGCGGGTCTGGTTCGGCTGGTAGTTCGTCGTGAACTCGCCGATCACCTCGACGATGCCGAGTGACTCGGCCCACTCGATTCCCCGTACATCGGGATCCTCACGGGGTCGGAGCTCCACGACCTGCTCGCCTGCCTCCATCGCCGCCAGGATTCGCTGCGGCGTGTCGAGCGTGCAGCAGACTGCGCCGGGGGAGGAGCCGACGATCCGAACGCGGCCGACGGCGTCGATCGTGAAGGCAGGTTCGTCGCCGGCCTCGCCAAAGTCGATGAAGAGGGTCTCGACCGTCGACTGCACGAGCTGCTCGTCAAGCGAGATCGTGGGTTCGTCGACGGTTCCGCCGAACACGAGCCAGGAGCGGAGTGCCGACTGTGAGATACGGCGTTGGATGGTGACCCCCGGGACCCGCAGCGCAATACCGTTCTTGGTGAGGCGATGGGCCTCGGCGATGAGCTCATCGGCCCCTCGGTCCATGGTCTCGCGGCCGGCGATCGGGATCTCGATGACGGCGGTGCCATTACCCCCGGAGACGGCTGCGTCGAGGACGCGGTCGCGGAGCTCGTCGGTGTCGACGATAGGCAACGAGGCGGTATCGGCTTCGACGAAGCGTCCGTTGACGAGTTCGAGCTGAGGAAGACCGAAGTCGAGGTCGAAGATCGAGTCGCTGCCCGACACGACCTCGGCCAGCACGTCGACGTCGATCGTGTAGTTGACGTCGAAGGAGCGGTTCTCGAAGAGTGAACCAATCCACCGGATCGGCTGCGACACGAGACTCGGACGCTCGGCCGCACTGGCGAGTGCCAGTTCGGTGTCGACCATCACACCGAGCTCGGCGGCGGTGACGGTGAGGCTGTTCGTGCCGTGCCGCAGCTCGACCGGGCGGTCCGTGAGACGTCCGTCGGTGAGCAGTTCGACAGCCTCGTCAATGTCGAGTCGACCGACCTCGACCCCCGAGATGGAGGTATTGCGCGCGATGTCGCCGCCGAGGATCTTGTCGTCGAGGATCCAGCCGGCGAAGACCGCCGCCACAACAGCCGCCACGGCCAGGAGAGCGTTGCGCATCGCCTGGAGACCTTACTGCGACACGCTTCTAGAAAAGCTTCAGGTTCGGCGACTCGATGCCCCGAAGCTCGTCGTAATCGACCTCCACCCAGTCGATGTCGCGATCAGCGGCGAGCACCTTTGCCTGCGGCTTGATCTCCTGAGCGACGAACACGCCCCGGACCGGGCGGAGGAGCGGATCCCGGTTGAGGAATTCGAGATAGCGCGTGAGCTGTTCGACACCGTCGATCTCTCCTCGCCGCTTGATCTCGACAGCCACGGCGACCCCCTCGGCGTCGCGACACATCAGGTCGACCGGGCCGATGTCGGTCGGGTACTCGCGACGTACGAGCTTGAGGCCGTCCTGGATCGAGGTCGGGTCGTCAGCGAGGAGTTGCTGCAAGTGCGCCTCGACGCCGTCCTTCTGCAGACCCGGGTCGATTCCCATCTCGTGGGCGACATCGCTCAAGACGTCCTCAAAGGTAATCGTGAGGACTTCGCCCTTGGGGCTGGTGACCGTCCACACGCCGGCCTCGTCATCCATGGTCAGACGGTTGGGTGCGTTCATCCAGTTGAGAGGTTTGTAGGCGCCACCATCAGCGTGGATCGCGACACAGCCGTCGGCCTTCACCATCACCAATCGGACGGCGGAGGGCAGATGAGCTTGGAGTCGACCGTCGTAGTCGACGGTGCACTGGGCCACCACGAGACGCACGCAGGCGACCGTAGGCGCGTACGCGCGGCCGCGCGCGGCACTGCTCCTGTGGAAAACGGTGCGCTCAGACGCGTTCCTGAAGACGTTTGCGAATGGTCTCGCGACGCTCCTGAAGCTCCCGATACGTCATCTTCTCGACGCTGCCATCGACACCGAACGCGGCCTTCATGCCGTCGGGGTCGAATGCGTACTCCTCCGGATCCATACCCACCTCGGCGGCCAGGCGAGCACCGTGGGTTGTGGCGAAGTACGTGGCGACGTGAGCGATCTCGGCGAAGAGATCGAGATCGGGGGCAAGGCGGGCGATGGCGCCGTCGAGGAAGACCAGGTTCTTCACGAAGAGCATGAGTTCTTTGGGCATGCGGGCGCCGTAGCCCAGGAGCGCCTTGACGACCCGCTGCAGTTCCTCGGTGAGCTGATCGGGTGTCATCGTGGTCGGGTCGATGACGTCGTCGAGCAGACCAAGGTCCTCGGCGACAGCCTCGAGGTCGGTGTCATCGGGGAGGGCGCCGAGGTCGCGCATGGCGGCGAGTTGATCGACGGGGTTGTTCATCATGCCCCCGATCAAGAGTCGGACAAAGGCGAGGCGACGGGCCTCACTCATGCGTCCCGTGATGCCGAAGTCGAGGAGGGCGGTCTTGCCGTCAGGGCGAACGTAGAGATTGCCGCCGTGGAGGTCGCCGTGGAAGATCCCGTGGATCAGGGCGCCTTCCATGAAGCCGATCATGCTGGCCCGCACGATCGCGTGGGTGTCGACACCGTGCTCTTCGTAACGCTCCATATCGTCGAAGCGGAAGCCGTCGAGACGTTCCATCACCAACACTCGACGGGTGACGAGTTCCGGGTGAGGGCGAGGCACCACGAACTGACGCTGATCGAGATCGGCGAACACCGCCGCCACATCGATCATGTTGGCGGCTTCGACTCGGAAATCGAGCTCCTCGCTAATTGTTCGGGCGAACACCTCGACCAACGCAGGCGGGTTGGCAAGCGACGCCACCGGGATACGGCCGACGAGGAACGGCGACAGCCACGCCATGACCCTGAGATCCTTGTGCACGAGGTCGTCCACCGTCGGACGCTGCACCTTCACGACAACCGGGGTGCCGTCGTGGAGGGTCGCGCCGTGGACCTGTGCGATCGACGCTGCGGCGATCGGCTCCCGTTCGAAGGTGGCGAAAACGGATTCGAGCGACGCTCCGAGGTCGGACTCGACGACTCGGCGAACGAGGTGGAATGGCTCGGCCGGCACTTGGTCACGGCAGGCGATGAATTCCTGCACCAGCTCGGTGGGGAAGATGCCCTCGCCGCTGGAGATGATCTGGCCCAGCTTGATGTAGGTCGGACCGAGTGTCTCGGCGCCGTGGCGCATGCGACGAGAGAGGTCGGCCCGGCTGTCGCTGCCCCCCTTGCGCCGTCCGAGTACAAACCAGGCGATGAGCGCGCCACCCAAGACTCGGACGACGGTGATTGCTCGACGGATCGGCGGCACCTTCGGTGGCCGGATCAGCGACGGCAGACGTCGGGCGGTAGCGGCACGCAGGGCGGTGACGTCGCCACCCCAGGCGGTGGTGGCGGGATCGAGATCCCATGGAGGCGTATCGCTGAACACGCCGAATTCGAGGTCGGTGGGGGAACCGGACATGCCCCCAGTGTGGAACGGCGTCACCAGCACGCCAACGCGGGCCGCCGTTGCGTTCGGCTCAGTGTTCGAACGAGGCGAGGGCGGTGAGGGCGGCGTCGGCGAGCTCGGGCCGACAGACCAGGAGATCTGGCAGGTAGACATCGCGCTGGTTGTAGCGCAGGGGCGATCCGTCGATTCGGCTCACGTGGCATCCGGCCGCCGCCGCGACCGCAACCGGAGCACAGGAATCCCACTCGTACTGGCCACCGCTGTGGGCATAGATCTCGCACTCGCCGCGGACCACCGCCATGGTCTTGGCTCCAGCAGACCCCATCTCGACGAGATCGGCCCCGAGCGCTTCGGCGAGACGCAGCGCAGCGACAGGTGGTCGACTTCGGCTGACGATCATGCGAGGGGTCGGGGCTCCGTGAGTCGGCAGCGTCGGAGCGTCGCCGGTGTGCAGCGTGACACCGAGTCCGGGCAGGGCAACGGCGCCCGCTACAGGTTCTTCGTCGACGACGAGTGCAACGTGCACCGCCCAGTCGGTACGAGGCACCTCGGAGAATTCGCGGGTGCCGTCGAGCGGGTCGACGATCCAGGTGCGCTCGGCGTCAAGCCGGGCAAGGTCGTCCTTGCCTTCCTCGCTGAGCACTGCATCGTCGGGCCGCTCCTCGGCGAGTCGGCGCATCAGCAATTCGTGGGCCTGACGGTCGCCTTCGGCTTTGAGCACGGACGGTGGAGCGTCTTCGGCAGTGAGTCGCTCGCGCACGGCGAGCAGGAGCTCACCTGCTTCGGCGGCGAGGTCGGCGGCGAGTTGGTGATCGTCGTGGGACACGCCGCGGACACTACACGGCCGGTCTGGAGGAACGCGACGACTCGCAGTCAGCCGCGAGTGACGGGCTTGTACTTGATGCGATGCGGACGCATGGCGTCGACGCCGTGCTCACGCTTGCGGTACTCGGCGTAGTCGGTGAAGTTGCCTTCGAACCAGCGCACGTGCGACTCGCCTTCGAAGGCGACGATGTGGGTGGCGACACGGTCGAGGAACCAACGATCGTGAGACACGATCACGGCGCATCCGGCGTAGGCCTCAATGGCATCCTCCAGCGCCCGCAGCGTGTCGATGTCGAGGTCGTTCGTGGGCTCGTCGAGAAGGAGCACATTTGCACCTTCCTTAAGCACCTTGGCCAGATGCACACGGTTGCGCTCACCGCCTGAGAGGTTGCTCACCAGCTTCTGCTGATCGGGCCCCTTGAAGTTGAACGACGCCACGTACGAGCGGCCGTGCATCTCTCGGCCGCCGACCTCGAGATGGTCGACACCGCCGGTGATTTCGTCGTACACCGTCTTCTCGGGATCGAGTGTTCGGTTCTGGTCGACATAGCCGAGCTGCACCGTGCTGCCGAGCCGGATCGTGCCCGAGTCGGGGGCGGCAACCGGATCGTTGGTGTCCTCGTACTCGTCGATCAGCATCTTGAACAGCGTCGACTTGCCGGCGCCGTTGGCACCGATCACGCCGACGATGCCGGCGGGCGGCAGGGTAAACGAGAAGTCATCGATGAGGAGCTTGTCGCCGAAGGCCTTGGAGATGTTGTTGGCTTCGATGACGACGTCACCCAGTCGCTTGTTGGCGGGGATGACGATCGAAAGCTCTTCCGCTCTTCCTTCCGCGGCCTTGGACTCCTCGAGCAGCTTGTCGTAGGCGGCTAAGCGGGCCTTGCCCTTCGACTGACGGGCCTTCGGCGCCATGCGCACCCACTCGAGCTCACGCTTGAGGGTGCGGTTTCGCTTGTCGTCGTCGCGCTTCTCCTGCGCGATACGTGCTTCCTTCTGCTCGAGGAAGCCCGAGTAGTTGCCTTCGAAGGGGTAGCCGCGGCCGTGGTCAAGCTCGAGGATCCAGCCCGCCACGTTGTCGAGGAAGTACCGATCGTGGGTCACGGCAACGACGGTGCCGGCGTAGTCCTGGAGCGTGCGCTCCAGCCAGGCGACCGACTCTGCGTCGAGATGGTTGGTGGGCTCGTCGAGGAGGAGGAGGTCGGGCTTGGCGAGGAGGAGACGGGCCATGGCGACACGTCGAACCTCGCCGCCGGAAAGGTTCTCAACGCCCCAGTCGCCGGGTGGGGTGCGAAGGGCATCCATCGCGATCTCGACCGTGCGTTGGAGATCCCAGGCACCGGCGGCTTCGATCTTGGCTTCGAGGTCGGCCTGCTTGGCACCGAGTTTTTCGTAGTCAGCGTCGGGATCGCTCCAGGCGGCGAGCACCTTGTCGTACTCGGCGAGCATTGCCGCTGCGTCGCCCGCACCGTCCATCACGTTTTCGAGGACGGTCTTCGTCGGATCGAGCTCGGGTTCCTGCTCCAGCATGCCGACTGTGTAGCCCTCGCCGAGCTTTGCCTCACCGGTGTAGTCGGTGTCGATGCCGGCCATGATCTTGAGCAGTGTCGATTTGCCGGCGCCGTTCGGGCCGAGCACGCCGATCTTTGCCCCCGGGAAGAACGAAAGCGTGATGTCCTTGATCACGTCGCGGTTCGGCGGAATGAACTTGCCGACCTTGTGCATGGTGTAGATGAACTGACCTGCCATGCCTCGGAGGCTACCGAGGACGATTTGCGGTTCTGCCGGATGGCAGCGACAAGCCGAGGAAAACGGCGAGAGCCCCGGCCGAAACCGGGGCTCTCGATCAGCGTCAGAGACGAAGACTCAGCGGCGCTTCTTCGCTGCCTTCTTTGCTGCCTTCTTGGCTGGGGCCTTCTTTGCTGCCTTCTTGGCTGGGGCCTTCTTTGCTGCCTTCTTGGCTGGGGCCTTCTTTGCTGCCTTCTTGGCTGGGGCCTTCTTTGCTGCCACGGTGGGGCCTTTCCCTTGGGGGTTCGCATCGGCCTGGGATGCCGATACTCCAGTCTCGCCGTTCGAGGATCCCAACGGAATGATCCCTGCATCGATGCCGCGTCCGTCGTCGTCAAAGCGGTGCACGACGAAGTCGCGGGTCTCGCCGACCGCTACGGCGTCTCGAGCACGTCGCGGGGCGGGGTCACCGAGGAGTCGAAGCGGGAGATAGACCGAGGCGTCGCCGGCTCGGGCGTACGCGCCGTGACTCGAGAACGACTCGACGGTTGCCGTGACGACGGCGCCGAGCGGGTGCGCGCGGCGGAAGGCGTTCCAGACCGCACTGGTGTTGGCGCCGGGCTGCTTGCTGCGGGCGTTTCTCTTGGCTGTCTGCTTCTTTGACGGGGCCTTCGCCTTTGGCGACTCCTCGCTCTTCTTGTCCGGTTGCGCCTTGGCTGCCTTCGTGCGGCTGTGACCTTTCGTCGCGTTGGTCGGGGCCTTGGATGGTGGCGTGTCGGCCTCATCGGCCTGGGCCCGCGCTCGCCGGCTCACGGGTCCGCGCACCGGTGTCCTGGGCACGTACACCCAGCCGACGCCAGGAATCGGCTTGCCGCCGATCAGGCGCCCTTCGTCGAAGAGCCACTCGTGGGTGCCATGGAATTCCTGGAACGAGTCGTTGCTCAGCACGACTGCGTTCGCTCGGTCGGCGACCTGCAAAATGAAGGTGTCGCCGCGGCCGATGACGCCGGCCGGAGGCGTGATGATCTCGTTGTCGTCGATCGCCTGGCGAGCGGCCTGCCGTTCGCTCTTCGCGACCCGATGCTCGAACGAGGCGTCGACGATGACGGTGACCCGCTCGAAGTCGTACTCGGCGATGAACTGTGTGACCGCTTCGTCGAGTTGCTGCAGCGATGGCTCGCTGCGTCCTTCGGTGGCGATGTTGGATCCGTCGACGACGGCGTGTCCGCTTGGCATGGAGGCCAGTCAACCATGTCGGTACGCTGCGCCGGTGATTCGAGCCGTGCTTTTCGACTTCGGCGGGGTGATCTTGTCGAGTCCCTTCGAGGCGTTCAACCGCTACGAGGCCGACGTCGGCCTGCCGCTCGACACGATCCGCCGTATCAACGCGACGAACCCCGACGACAACGCGTGGGCACACTTCGAGCGGGGCGAATACTCCGCCGCCCGATTCGTCGAGGCGTTCGAAGGCGAGGCCCGCGCGATCGGTTTCGAGGTCGACGGCTCGCGAGTGATTGCGTCGCTTCGCGGCGTGATCCGCCCGGCGATGGTCGAGGCACTGCGCCGGTGTTCGGCGAACTTCAAGACCGCGATGCTGACCAACAACTTCACGCCACCGACCAGCGAATCAGGTACCGAAGCGATGGTGTCCGATGCCGGGGTCGATGGTGATGGCGCGTCGCTTGCGGAGATCCACGACCTGTTCGACGAGATCGTCGAGTCGAGTGTGGTGGGCGTTCGAAAGCCGGAGCGGCGTTTCTACGAGATCGCGTGCGAGCGCCTCAATGTGGAGCCGAGCGAGTGTGTCTTCCTTGATGATCTCGGCATCAATCTCAAGCCCGCCAAGGCGATGGGAATGCAGACGATCAAGGTCGTCGACCCCGACATCGCGCTCGAGGAACTCGAGGCGATCATCGAGATTCCGCTGCGCTGACCCACGCAGGCGAATCAGGTGCCGTAGTCCCAGGAGATTCGGCGCTCGATCGCAACATCGATGTACGCCGACCCTGGCCTTGGCTCGGTTGGGAGGTCGGCGTCTGCGACCCCACGTGCTGCCGCAGCCTTCCGCATGATCTTGAGGACCGATGCAGGGTCGCGTCGAACGATCGCCGTTCCCTGAACCATCGCTCCCTTGATGTCGCTCATCGTCGAACCGGATTCGATCAC
>Ga0255761_10005457_pt1 | contig 11079 bp, 12 predicted proteins | sample 071ome_29_FD_179961 | JGI IMG/M metagenome (GOLD analysis project Ga0255761, IMG submission 179961) | Coastal salt marsh microbial communities from the Groves Creek Marsh, Skidaway Island, Georgia - 071407BT metaG (version 2) | ecosystem: Environmental > Aquatic > Marine > Intertidal zone >... | reverse complement strand
ATTTTAGCTATACGGTTGTAAATTGTAGCTCGTCGTCGATCTAATTTCTTTGCGATATCATTGATAGTTGTCCGAGCGTCTTGTCTTAAAATTCTCAATATAGAGCGGTCTAATTCATCAACAGTAATATTTTTCATATTTATATCGTATAAAATGTACGCTTTTAAAGTTATAGATGGCAATTAATGATTATTATTGTACTTAATTTACGTATATAATATTATATAGTAATTGTTTTTATAGTACATTATGGAAATAAATCTCTTGTACTTTATAGAAGCATTTGTAACACTCCTCATTATGGTCAACCCAATAGGAGTCATACCACCTTATTTGAGTTTAACTTCTGATTTGAAAAGAATAGAAAGGAGATTAATTTTAAAACAGGCAATGATATTTGCAACAGGTATTATGATTGTGACTGTATTTGTTGGAAAAACACTCTTGAATGGTTTGAGTATTGATACCTTTGCTTTACAGATTGCAGGCGGAATATTATTTTTTAAATTTGGATATGATATCTTAAATGGGAAAACAAATGTACCTAAAGATGAGTCACCTGGTTTGGTACCATTAGGTTTTCCACTCATTGCAGGGCCAGGATCTATTACTGCATTAATTGTTATGACATCACAATACAATAATTTTGAATTATATGCCATAGTTGCAATCACATTAGTTCTTTCATTAACTTTTGTGATTATGTATTTTGCAAAAGCTGTTGTAAAATTACTAGGTTTGAATGCAACAATGGCAGTTGTGAAAATCATGGGATTATTAATTATTAGTAGAGGGATTCAGTTAATATTATCTGGATTACAATCATGGGTATTGGAAATGAGTTTAAATTTTGTTTAGTTATTTCCGTATTTGTTAAAATAGATTTTACGTCGTTTATTTTCAGAAATTACTTCTTGTAAAATATTTAATAGGATTTCTTTATTGTTAGAACTCTTCTCATCGACATTTTGTATTGATTTGCAAATATTAGAATTATGGATAGATATGTCGAATATTCCAGGTTCTTTTCCAATTAATTGAAAGGGGAAAATCCTACATGTAAAAGGTTTGAATTCATGTATGCTACATAAATTATTTTCAAGAAAAGTACATTTTCCGGTATATGGTTTTCTTTTCATCCAATAATGCTTCTCTGCAGTTCCATCTCTTGCAAATCTTAGTTCTGGAGATTGAGTTTCGATTATTTGATCTATTGCATAGTTATGAGTTTCGATTCTTTCAATGTCCATATCAGACACAGGGACAAAAAAATCATTATTCCCACAACAATCTGAGGATGATTGACAAGTATATGAAATATATTCTTGAGTAACAGATATTTTATTGTTGTTTAGGTTGATTGATCCGATTATGGTATTTGATGAAATTGTAGGTAGATCAATGACCATGTGCCATCTATGCAGGTGTAAGTGATTAATGTTGGGGGTAAATTTTGTAAAGATGTGAGTTTGAATGGATTTGAAACAATATAGAGGTTTTTCAATTGTTTAGTTTTATTATGTATATGGATGCTGCTGTCAAAAGAATCATTGGAATGGTTTTCATAATGGTTACATTAACTGTAGGGCTATGGGTAGTTGTGAATGATAGATATACTGAAGAGCCAATTTATTCGATGATTGATGATATTGAAATTGTTGTTGATGATGTTGGTGAAGACGCATTGAATGCAACAATCAGATTTGGTATGTCAATTGAGAATTATGGTTCTGTTAGAAATAAAATCATTGAATGTTCGAGTATTCAAAATTACTTGGAAGTTAAAAATGCCACTGAAAAAATACAAGTATACCAAGGAGGTATATTTGAGACTGATACAAGCTATATCATGAATGATACCTATACCAAACAAGATTGTCAAGAAATGGCGACTGAATTTAGAGTTTCTGAAAATGTAATTGATAATATCATTGTGGCAATACCATTTAGATTTATTGATGGAACTTACAGCTTTACCTGGTATCATTCTTTTGCGGATATTTACAAAGCTGCTGTGATATCAGTTGATATTTCTAATGTAGATAATCCAATATCATATATCCTTGAGAGTCCCTATGAAGGGTGAATTAGGTTATGAAAAATATAATCACTGAAGATGAAATTGAATTATTTTTACAATCTGAGCCAAAGTTAAGAAAATATGTGAACTTAGTAAATTTAGAGTTAAGGCCTACTATGAGTCCTCCTTTTGATAGATTGGTAGAGTCTGTTGTTTTTCAGCAGCTATCTGGTAAAGCAGCATCTACTATATTCGGTCGATTTGTAAATTTGATAGGAGAAATGACTCCTGAGAATATTTTAAAATATAAAATAGAGGATTTTAGAGGAGTTGGTCTTTCAAGTCAAAAAGCACAATATGTTCATAATATTGCTATTGAATTTGAAGTAGGTGGAAGTATGAGTCAATATCAAGATGCAAAAAGTTTAGATAGTTTGTCAAATGATGAGATAATTTTGTTATTTTCACAGATCAAAGGAGTTGGAGAATGGACTGTGGAAATGTATTTGATTTTTGGATTAGGGAGATTAGATGTGTTTTCAAGTAAAGATTTGGGGGTAAGAAAGGGGTTACAAAAAATGTATGAACTTAAGGAACTACCAACTCCTAAAGCAGCTTTAGAAATAACTAAGCACTGGAAAAACTCAACAATAGGCAATATATTATGTTGGAGAATTTTAGATGTATAGAATTATGGTATTATAAGCAAGTCCATTTAAGTTAATAATTACTTATTATTATTGATGAAATTAATATTGGTTCAATCTTCTTTAAGAAAAAATTCTAGAACTGCAGCTGCAATGAAAGAGGTAAAAAAAAGAGTAGAGCGAAAAGGAATTGATTTTGAATATATAGATTTAAGAAATTATTCTCTTCCGTTTTGTGATGGAAGATCATTTGATAATTATATAGAGGATTATCCAGATGTTGTAAAAGTAAGAGAGATCATGCAAAGTGGTGATGGATACATTTTTGGATTCCCTAATTATGTGTATACTTTTTCTGGAGTTTTTAAAAATTTCATTGATATTTTTGGGAAATTTACTATCAGTAAAAAATTTGGAATGGTGGTAAATGCAGGTGGAGCAAATGGATATATGGCTAGTAATAATTTAATTTCAATAATGTTATATGATTTTGATGCGACAGCTATAATGCCACAAGTGTATACAAAAAGAACTGATTTTGATGAAACTGCTGATGAGATACAATTAATTTCTGAAAAACCATTAGAAAAAATTGATCAAATGTTATCAAATTTAGTTCAGATACTTGATAAATGAAAGGGCGCCCCAACATAAAATGTTATACGGGACATCGAACTTTTTATATAATACTAGTTGAATAATTGCTTTGCAGTTACACAGTTTACTGCGAATGTGATTTAGTATGGTATTAGTAGAATTAACATATTATTTATTCTTTATAGGATACATTTCTATGGGTGCAGCATTTATATTTTTCTGGACCGAAAGAAGTAACGTAAAGGACAAACTACCGTTAACATTATCTGGTTTGATAGTGTTAATCGCGGCAGTTCACTACTATTATATGCGTGGTGAATTTGAGGCTTTAGCAACTGCCACATCTTTTGATAGGTTCGTTGCTATTACACCGATAAGATATATCGATTGGATTTTAACCACACCTTTAATGGTTTTCAAATTTGTATATGTATTAAAAGCAGATAGAAATTGGGGAATAAAACTAATGGTATTAGACTTTTTAATGGTCTTAACTGGTTTATTCGGTGAATTAAGATTATTATCTGATGATTTTGCATTAGGTTCAGTCGATGCAATGAGAGCAGTATGGGGTACTTTATCTGGTATCTTCTACTTCTGGCTTGTTTATGAGTTATGGAACAGAAGACCCGAAGGTGTTGAATTAGCTCCCGTTATGACTTTCCAAGCAATCGAAGGAGATGAAGCAACTAAAACTTATGTTACTTTATTAAGATTTGTTTTAATTGGTTGGGGTATTTATCCAATTGGATATTTAATACCAACTTACTTTGCTGGTGCAGATGCTTCTGCAGTCTTTGATTGGGTAAACATAATCTATAACATTGGTGATTTTGTTAACAAAATCGGTTTTGGATTTGCTACATATTTATTAGTAAAAGGCAGCGAATAAGGTAAAAATTAATAATCTAAAGTGATCAGTAAGTCTGATCACAAATATTTTCTTTTTAAAAATTATATTATGTTTTAATTAATTTTAATCATTTTGAGTCTTTGAAACTGATTGCTTCTTTATAATAATCTTTGACTACCTCATGACTATCCCTTGGGGGTCTTTCAAGTTGTTGAGTCATATCCAGTTTTTCTAAACTAATAGGGTTCGCAGGGATTTCTGTGTAAGGGATTTGATCAAGTAAGTGACGTATGCCATTTAATCTAGCTTTTCTTTTATCATCACCCTCAATTTGATGCCATGGTCCTTCTGGTGTATCTGTATGTTCCATCATAAGATCTTTTGCTTTACTGTATTCATTCCAAAGTTTTCTTGCGGTGAGATCCATAGGAGATAATTTCCATTGTCTCATTGGGTCACTTGCACGAGATTGAAAACGTTTTTCTTGTTCTTCTCTGCTTACTGATATCCAATATTTAATTAAATGAACACCAGCTCTATGAAGCATTCTCTCAAAATAAGGAACAGATCGTAGAAACTCCCAATACTCCTCATCTGTACAAAAGTCCATAACTCGTTCTACTCCGCCCCGATTATACCATGATCTATCAAAGATTACTATTTCTCCTGCAGCTGGAAAATGACTTACATATCTTTGGAAATACCATTGAGTTCTTTCACGATCATTAGGAGCTGGTAATGCAACAAGTCGTACTCCTCTTGGGTTTAGGGGTTCAATTATCCTTTTTATGATACCACCTTTTCCTGCAGCATCTCTTCCATCAAAGGTAAGAATTAATTTATATCCGTTCTCGATCACCCAATATTGTAGTTTTACTAATTCTTCTTGAAGTAATTTTATTTCTTTTTCATAGAATTTTTTATTTAGCCAATTTGCTTTAGAGCTTTTTTTTGATGGGGGTTTTGCATCCATAGAATTAGAAGTAAATTATTAATTAAAAGTGTTATTTGACAAAGAATGATGAAAATAAAAAATTTGGATGATTTTGCGATATAGTTAATTTACTATACTTTGATTAAATTTTCTTTACATATGGTTTCTATAGTGTTGATAAATATCTCCATTTCTTCCTTGGTATTATAAACTCCAATGGTTGCTCTTACTGCTCCTGGAAGATAGTCTATTTTGCCAGCTTCATATTGTTCTCTGTAGTTTTTCATATTATTATCTGAAATATCTAATAATCTTTGTACATAAGGTTGGGCACAAAAACAGCCATTTCTTGTTGCAATTCCTGAAATATCATCCAATAGGTGTGAGATTTTATGATGAGAATGATTGCCAATATTAAATGACATTACTCCTAGTTTTTCTTTGATAGGTATGTTGCCTAAGAGAGAGAATTCTTCAAACTCTTCTAGTCTATTTAGAGTATAACTTAATAATTCCAGTTCATGTTTTCGTATTTTGTCCATTCCAATTTGCATTAAAAATTGTGCTGCTTCACCCATTGCAATAGTTCCACCTATATTTGGTGTACCTGGTTGATGCCGATCTGGGCCGCTCAGAAATGTTGTTTCTTGTGTTGATACAAAAGAAACAGTTCCTCCTCCGGGAATATATGGGGGAGATGCATCCATCATTTCGGTGGTACCAATTAGAGCTGAAGATCCAAAAGGCGCATACATTTTGTGTCCACCTATTGCAACATAATCAAGATGTTCAGGATGGTCCAAAGATTTAATATTTAATTTTGAATGTGCTGTTCTTTGTGCTGCATCAACAATTACCTTGGCGTTATTTTCATGTGCCAATCTTGCAATTCGATGGACATCAGGCATGTACCCTGTAACATTAGATCCACCCGATATAGAAACTACTTTAATATCTTGTTTTTGAATTCTATCTTCCAATTGATCATATTGAATCATACCATGATCATCAACTTCTATGAATTCTACATCACTATATCTTTGAGATGGTAAGAAATTACTGTGATGTTCCATTACTGTAGTTAAAATTTTACCCGGCATATGACGAAATTGATGTAAGGCAATATCTAATACCGAGGTCGTATTGGACCCAAATACCACTTGTTTACCGGAATTATCAAGATTTGTAATACCGAATAATTTAGCAATATGTTTTGGAGTATCTTCAAATAATTGTGATGAAATTTTTGACAGTTCATGCTCACCTCTGTGAACATTTGCATATTCTAATTGCATGAATGAAATAAATCGATCTAATACTTGTTTGGGGGGATGAGTTGATGCTCCGTGATCTAAATATATCAGAGGTATTTCTTTACCATTTCTTTTTAGAGTTTTATTGGTAATTGCAAATTGTTCTCTGATTGATTTAAAATCCATCGTATAGAGTATCTAATTTTAATTCAAATATAAGTTAATCACATAATATAGAATAATAAGAAAGAATAATTGAATATTTTAATCGATGAATTATTCTGCGTCTTCTAATGTTACCATTTCAACGGATGTTCTTTTATCTTTAATTTCTTCTGTTAATTCTTTATATTTTGGATGGTTTGCAGCCATAGATACAAACTCTTTGTAATGGGCTTCATCTCTATATGCGGTGATGAGATAAAATTCCATATCATTGTCGACATTCTTGTAGCTGCCGACGACTTCTACTCCGTGTTCTTTGTATAAGTCAAAGAAAAAATCGGTTTTTTCGTTTGGTATTAATGATTTAAACACACTTTTATTCATTTTGTAAATCATAACTTCAATAATTTGAAATGATTAAAATGATTGTGCTTTAAGTGGGGATGAAAGAAATTAATATTTTAAAAAATTAAATTTTATATTCCATGACCAATTTATGCGATGTCTAAAATAGGAGAGAACGTGAAATATACCATGAAAAAAATATTAGTGGTAGGCGGAAGTAAATTTATTGGAAAAGAACTTCTTAAAAAACTGTCAACAAAAAATGATGAGATTGTTGTTATAAATAGAGGGACTGTAGGGAAAGAAGAGTATCTGCCGAAAAATGCAAGACATATTTCTGTTGATAGAAATGACAAAGAGGCTATTAAAAAAGCAATTGGAAATGATAAATTTGATATAATTTATGATATATGTGCTGTAACTGCAGATCATGTAAAAATACTAATTGAAGTATTAAGCCAACAACCTTCGAAACATATTCATGTATCTTCGGGATCTGTATATGATATGTATAGAGAGGAATCTCCTATTTTTAGTTTGCCGTTTTCTGAGGACTTTCCAATAGGGCCCATCGAGGGGGCCGTGCATCCATATATGGAGGGGAAAAGAGGAGCTGAAAAAATTCTTTATGATGAATATAAAAAAAATAAATATCCCATGATTATTGTAAGACCAACTTTTGTTTATGGACCAAATAATTATATTTACAGAGAGGCATATTTTTTTGACAGAATAAATAATGGTAGGCCAATATTAATTCCAAATAAAGGAAATGGTTTTCAAGATCTGGTTTATGTTGAAGATTTAGTAGACTTAATGGTTCTTCTTGCTGAGAGTGAAGATAAGAAAATATTAGGGGAGGCATATAATGCGACGAAGGGAAATATAATCAATGCAAATCAATTTGTTAAATCTGTAGAAAAGGTGTTGAAGAAAAAAGCCGATATTGTATATTATGATGTCGATGAGATAACTGAAATGGGATGGACTATGGAATTACAATTATATCCATATATGCCTGAAGGGGGGAATTGTCAAGATGCAAGAAAAATAGAGCAAGATTTAGGATTTAAAAATCAACTATCTTACATTGAGGGGTTGACTAAATCATTTGAATGGTGGTTAGAAAATGGAGAGAAGAGAGAAGAGAGTGAGTTGGAAAAGAATTTGATAAATTATATTAAATCAAAGGGTAAAGCTGATGAAGAAAATTTAAAAGAAATTTTGAGAGAGAGGATATCCAAAGAACAGAGGAAAATTAAAGAACAGACTTAAGTTTTATAATTTTTACATTGTTGGTAGTTTGAAATTTAACCAATTGAGAATTTTATCATAAATTTCTTTGAATTTAATTGAGGCTAGTTCTTCATCACCTGTATATACTGAAGGATCTGGTAAACTTAAATGCATTCTATTTTTTGCATTTGGGAAATTAGGGCATTTATCATTAGCATCGTCGCACACTGTGACTACATAATCAATATCTTTGGTTAAAAAATCATTAAGATGTTTTGAATATTGATTTGAGATATCAATACTATGATTTTTCATGATTTTAAGAGCATATGGATTAACTTGGGTTATTTCTGTACCTGCTGAAAATGCAATCCATGTATCTTGGAAAAAATGGTTAACCAATCCTTCTGCTATTTGTGACCTTGCTGAATTATGTGTGCATAAAAAAAGAATTGATTTTTTATTTTTCATATATATTTCATGATTTAATTATATTTAGTGATTATCTATGATTATTCTGAGTTTAATTGATTTATTGTCTTAATTTTCTCATGATTGGTAGTGCTAACATAGCAAAGAAGACAGCCAATGTTGGGATTGGTAACATACTGTTAGATTCTGGCTCACCAGTATTTTCTCTAACTCCAATTCCAAAATTTTCTTCTTCAAAGTTTCCAACGACTGAAAATCCATCTGCTGCATTTTCAACTGCGTAGAAATCTAAAACCGCTAAGTCACCTAATAAGAAATCTGCATCTCCTGCTTTAAGATCTGCAACTGCAAGGTCAAATGAGTCAAATACATTTAATGTTGCTGCTTGTAGGTTATCCACTGCATATAGTTGTGATGTTGTACCTGATTGTACTGCGATAGTGATATCAGATGAATTCAAATCAGCTATACCTGTGACTGAAGGAGAGTCTGCGTTAGCAAGAATTCCTTGACTTGAAGTGTAATATGCACGTGTGAAATCAATTACTTGATCTCTTTCTGCGGTTTTTGTCATTGCACTTAAAATTGCATCGAATTTACCACTTTGTAAATCAGGAATTATTGGGTCCCAATCATTTGTTTGCATTACTGCTGTGATTGTTAAATCATATGCAGCACTGAATTTAGTAGCAATTGCAGCTGCAATATCTGCATCAAAACCGACTACATTTCCGTTATCATCAAGTGATTCAAATGGTGGGTATGTTGTGTCTGAACCGAAGTATATTGTTCCATTACTAAGAATTGTATCTAAGGTTCCACCTTCAGTTATATCTGCTCGTGCAGGAAATGTTGTTGATGTATTTGTTGTAGAGTCATCAGTTAATACTACGCTTCCTGAAAACCATTTACTGTAAATTGTATCATAACTTCCATCTTCGACGATTTGATGTAATGCAGCGTTTAATGCATCGAGAAATTCGTCGTTACCATATGTATAATCAGCAGATACCGCTACAGGTGATAAACTTGTGATTAATAAAATGGAAAGAAAAATTGATACTCCTATTTTTAATTGTTTCATTTTTTATTCTCCAGCTATTCATTTAATAGTGAATAGTCTATCTTATTATGGTTTGATTATTATTAATATTTATTCCTATGGAACGTATATTTTAGTATCATGAAAGGGTTGAATGAAGATTTATAATTAAATATACTCATCAAAGGAAAGTATCGTAGATTTATTTTTATTATAAGTTGAAAAAATATTATTGTGGTATTTCATTCTAAATATTCTGAGGGGACTTTTGATAATAAGAGTAGATTTTATGGAAGAATGATATTATTATGTTTTGTTTTGTTATTAGGTTCTTTTTCTTTAGGGGTTGTTGCTCAGACGGAAAATTATGGTTGGGAGAAAAGAGAAAATGATGTGAATTTAAATTTAAATTCTGGGGCTTTAGTTGATAATCAAACGTTATTGATTGTGGGGGATGATGGAAAAGTGATGTTTTCAGGGAATAGTGGTTATAATTTAACTGAAGTAAATATTGGAACTGATGAAAATTTGAATGATGTTGATTGTTTAGATACGGTTTGTTTTGTTGGTGGTGAAAATGGAGTCATTTTTAGACATTTAGATAGTAGTAATTGGGAAGATATATCCCCTGATGGGGCAAATGGAGATATTAATTCTATTGAAATTATAGATGCTGTTAATCAAAATGCAATAATTGTAGTAGCAGTTACTAATTTAGGAGAGATTTACTTAACATCCAATAGTGGAGAAACTTGGGAGGGAATAAATTCGGGATTGGAGACTTCTTTAAATGATATTGATTTTTTCAATCAAACCATGGGTTTGATAGTAGGTGATGGAGGGATTATCTTAGGATCGTTAGATGGAGGAACTTCTTGGGAACTTAGAGATGTTCCTTTAGAGGTGGAAGAGAGAGATATAAATGGAGTAGTTTTTGATTCTGCGGTAAGAGCATATGTAGTGGGGGATGAAGGGTTATTTTTGAGATCTGCAATAGGTGATAATCCAATTATAGGATTTGTATGGGAAATATGGGATACTGAAAGTTTAATAGATTTTAATTCTATAGATTCCTCATCTGTGAATAGAGTATGGTTAGTGGGAGGCAATGGTTCTATTTTAATGACTAAAGATGGAGGGAACTCATTTACAACTCAAATCTATAACACTTCACTGGGAGTAAATAAATTGAATAAAGTTATGATATTTAATACTGATATAGGATATATAATAGGTGATGGAAGTACACTATTGTATTCCAACACTGGTGGAGAGGGGGAGAGTAGTTCAATAAGTGTGAAAAATTATGATGATCCAATTGTATATTTAGAAATGGCCTTTCCAATTTTATTGGAAGGATTCTTTGGAATGCTGAAGATTATATTTTTTTCAATGATATTGGGGTTTGTTTTAGGGATATCATTTGCTATTTGTAAAACTTCTAGTGTGACGTTTTTGAAAATTTTTGGAACCATGTATACTGACTTTTTTAGAAATACACCACTTTTAGTTCAAATTTTATTAATACATTTTGGGTTAGTTGAGGTTGGAGTAG
>Ga0255761_10005435_pt1 | contig 11112 bp, 16 predicted proteins | sample 071ome_29_FD_179961 | JGI IMG/M metagenome (GOLD analysis project Ga0255761, IMG submission 179961) | Coastal salt marsh microbial communities from the Groves Creek Marsh, Skidaway Island, Georgia - 071407BT metaG (version 2) | ecosystem: Environmental > Aquatic > Marine > Intertidal zone >... | reverse complement strand
AACTCCATAAAAAGGATGACCTTTATCATCGCAATTCTCCATATCACGATCAAGTGGAAGTTCATAATGAATTACAATTCTATTTGATTGATTACACGTTCCGTTTCTCAAAAGTCGTTCATTTGAACTTGCTTCTGCTTGCAGAGGATTGTGGTTTGTATAATGATCGTAAGGTTCGTAGTCTTCTTCGTAACACATAAAAGAAGATTACCAAAAATTTCGGAAAAACAAAAGAATATAAAAAAGGTTAATGCTTACTAAATGGTAAGGTATTATTCCATGAATGTACCAAAGTCTATGTCATTCAACGATGAAGGATAACCATTAGTTGTATGCTTATTAAGAAATCCTGCCAACTGCTCAAGTTGCTCTTGCTCTAAGGTAATTTCAGTTTCTCTTTTTTGAAAAGGATTCCACGAAATTCTTTTTTTATGATTTATACGAACTTTGTAAGTTTTACCTTCTTTGGATAACTCTATAACTTTGTTTCCGTTATCCAACGATATTTTTTTGCTCATTCTATAATGTACAATAACATTGTATATTTGTCAAATAAAATGGTGGCCGAGTAGATTACTTTCTTATGTTTTTACCACGATATGTATGTGTCTGTGAATGACAATTAGGACAAACAATTTTAAGATTTTCTATTTTATGATTAGAATTATCTCCATCAATATGATGTAGTTCAAGAGAAATTTCCTTTCCGTTCCACTCAGAAATTCCACACACTTCACATTTTTGCTCCTTCACACCTTCTTTTATCAGTCTTAATCTCAATTTGTTTGTTTGATACGATGGGTGACTTCCAGTGAGTATATTATTCAATTCTATTTTATTGGAGGGTGACTTTTTATGTGTACCACGACCACCTTGATTTGGATAATAACACTTATATTTTTTTGCATAATGTATAAATGTCGTATATGGCATATTTAGTTCACGGGATGCAGATGCCATTGTTTTACTCTCCTTACATATAGATATGAATTTTTCCTTTTGTATCATATATATAAATAGTAGACACTAAAGAAAATATTTTAGCAATGTCTACATTTTTTAAGAATGGTGGCCAAGGCGGGACTTGAACCCGCACTTCTTTACAGAAAATCGATTTTAAGTCGACAGCGTCTACCAATTCCGCCACTCGGCCTTTTCAATTTCATAACGACTTCAATATATTAAATCAGTATAACAAGTCAAGTATTAACCAAAAAATCTTTCAATTTCTGCGTTTGCATTTTCCACGGAATCTGAAGCATGAATTACATTCTTCATTACATCTGTTCCATATTTCTGACGTATAGTACCTTCTCGTGCTTCTTTGGGATCTGTGACACCTACTATATCTCTAACTGAATTAACCGCATCTGTACCTTGCAATGTAGCAACAACCACAGGAGAACTTTGCATAAATTCAACAATCTCGGGAAAAAATGGTTTATCAATTAAGTGGGAATAATGTTCATTTAACATTTCATCTGATAATGCCATCATTTCCATTTGTATTACTTCAAAATTAGAAGATTCCAAAGTTGCTAGTATTTTACCGATTAAATTTTTTTCTACCGCATCTGGTTTTATAATAATAAGTGTTTTTTCCATTTAAGAATTATCACGCATTTTTTTTGCAATGTCAACAATGTTATTATTATGTTCTATATTAAAACCAATTTGATTACATACTTCATCAAGTTCTTCTTCGGTTAAATCAAAGTCTTCAAATTTAGTTGTATTTGTAATTACAGAATTTAACAAATCACTATCAATTTTACCAAGAACATCTAAAATTAAATTAACTTCGGACGCATATTCGTCTATCAAATCATCTTCGTCAATTTCAAATTCAAAATCTTCTTCACTCATAGTTCATATAATTACAAAACAAAAATGAAAAAGTTTTAAAAAAATAAAAAAAAAAGACTTCTCGTTTGAGAAGTCTTAAAAAAACATTTTGTTTTTTAACGGTGTTAAAACACCTCCTTTCGGTTTTTATTTGTTAGAAGTTTAGTGAAAACCCAACCGAAAATACGGTTTCGGAATCACTTCCTGCGTTATCATTGTCTACTAGAGAAACACCAGCAAATGCGTCAGCACCTGCTACTTCCGTTGTTACAGTTGCACCAATTTCATAATATGTGTAATCAGCAGCTGCATCAACATTTCCCCAGGAACCATCAAGGTCCAAACCAAATTGCTCAGAAAGAGCAATTGAATGACCAACCGAGAGTTCTGCTACATCTGAATCATTGTCTGAATCAATTGCATACAAAACACTTGGGTTTAAGAGTGTTTCGAAAGATGCACCCAATCCGATTTCGTCAAAGCTTGTTGCACTTTGATAATCATAGTTGGTGTATCCAACACTCAATCCGATAAGATGGGACAACTGATATCCAAGTGAAACTCCTGTACGAAGTTCGTTGGTTTGCCCCGCCTCCAAAGCACTTAGTGAATCAAGAGATACACCAAGGGATACCTTAGATGCAAGTGCAGTTTCAAGTGCTACTGATGCTCCAAGAGTATCATCTGCTTGCTTTACACCACGAAAGGTGCGTGTATCAGTAAAAGATACACCTGCGTTGCCTGAGATATCGGCTGCGTTAACGGATTGATATGCGAAAAACCCTCCGCCCAAAACGGCGATGGTTGCGATTATTTTAACTAACGTTTTCATAATGAGGAATAATTATGACAAAACTAAACAAAAAGTCAAGTTTTATTGATCTTTGTTAATAATCTTTTCAATAATTTCAGGATTATTTTTGATTTGAATATCCAAGATTTTTAACCGATTATCATGAATTTGCATAGATTTATTGTAAATATCAATCTTGCGAGTTTCTGTTTCTAGTATGACAAAAGTAAAAAATAGCATCTCAAGCATTAAAATGAAATATATTTTACTTTGATAGAACATGATATTATATATTATACAGATTACTTACATTTAGTAAATCACTAAGTTCCGGAAAAGAATTACGACATTTTCGTATAAACGCAGGTACCATAAGAATATCGTATACCACCGATTATTTGAGTTTACCAGTAAACCACTGATACAACATTTTCCAATCACTCATTTTTGCATAAATAGGATTTCCTGATAAAAATGCAGGAATATTTCCCTCGCACAATATATGTCCAATCGCCGCAAATGGATAAACTACGAATGGGGTAAGCAACAACCACCCTAAATTTAAATCATTTTTTAATATATAAATTACAAATATTATGGTTGCAACATTTCCGAGAAGATGAAAAAAACGATTTAATGGAGTTTGATGTTTATCAATGTAAAATTTGTAGTATTCATCAAAATTTTTATATTTTTTTCCCATAATAATAAATATTATGCAAAATTGTTTTTATAATTTTTGAGCAATTAAATCGTCTTCAAATACAATGTATCTTTGACGAAGTAATTCTGGTAACATCTTAGAATATTTAATTTCAGATGATTGCTCATCGAGTTTAATTTCATCATATTCTACAACAACATTCGTGCGACATAAAATTGATAATGTGTGAATTTTTGTATCAAGATTAAATGCGTTAGTATCGTATTGATCATCATAGATTCCAACAACTCTCCAATCTGTTATATCTATTCCAAGTTCCTGTAGGCACTTTTTTTGTGCATTTTCTTCTACACCTACATTCTTTAGCATTCGTCCACCAGAAACCCAATAGTATCCCTTTATAGGGTGATTATCACGTTTTACAAGAAGATACTCACCTTTAGAGTTCTGAATAATTAAATCTACACACAATATCGGTAGATTCAAAAGCATTTGTTTGTATAACTCTTCCGAAATCACTTTTTTGTAACTTCTACATCAACGTGCATCCAAGCACCTTCACATCCTGCTTTTTTACAGGCCTTTTTAATTGCTTCGGAAGTTCCTCTTGCTTTTACAACTTCAACATGACCTTTTTTTACATCACCTGCAAGTTTGTTTTTAATTGCACGGGTAAATGTTACTTTCCATGTACTAAAACTTTCATTGAGAAAATTTTTAATTTCTTCTTTAATTATTCTGCGTAGTTCTGATGATTCCATAACAATATATAAGTATTTATCAATCAAAGAAAATAAATAAGAACTTTAATGTTTGTATTTAATTTATATGTATACTATTCTATTTTTAAATGAATAAATTAAATAAGTTCAAGTCTTTCTATTACTTTTTTGAGCATATTTTTATACATTTGCTTACTTTTCTTTTTCGGATCATCCCACTCAATGCAACTTTCAAGTTGATCTTTTAACCATCTTAGTTCTTTTTTGTTAAAGGGAGTTGTTGAACCATTTACTTTAAATTTTGTTGAAGTCACTTCATCAGGATCTCCACACATTTTTTTAAAGTATTCTTGAAAATCCATTTTATTTTTTTTCTTCTTCGTGTTTTTCTACTTGCCAATTTTCAAGTTCAACTGGTGTATCTCTTCCAAATATACTAACAAGTACCGAAACTTTTTGATTTTCTACATCAACTTTTCCTATCTCACCCACAAGTCCTACAAATGGTCCATCTAAAATAGTAACTTTTTGACCAATATCATAATATGATTTAGGTTTAATATTATTTTCAGTTTTTTCAATATGAGACTTTATAGTTTCAATTTCTGTTTTGCTAAGTTGTACCGGATTTTTGTCCCCAATAAATCCAGTTACACCATTTATAGATGTGATAAAGTAATAAGCATCTGGATTTAATATTGTTTCTTCTTCGGTTTCTTCCTTATAAATGTCCATATTTACGAACAGATATCCAGGATATAATTTTTTCATACGAACTCGTTTTTTACCTTGCTTGATAGTTGTTACCATTTCAGACGGCATCAACACCTCATAAAAATAGTCTCCGTGAGAAGGCTCCATTTCAAGACCCTTTTCAATCAAGTTTTTAACTTTTTCTTCAAAATTAGATAATACTTTTAGTGTATACCATTTATTTTTTGTTTTTGTTTCAGTTTCTAAAGTTTCCATAATTTGTTAATAATATATACAAATATATAAAAGTTTACAAGCAATAATTAAGCAAAAAATGATTCATTTACTTTTTTATTGGATGATACTCCACACTGTGATGTTTCGTAATACCATTTTTCTAGTCTTTCAACTAATTCTTTTTTAGTTCCACCAACTTTTAAATTGTGCTTTTTGCACATCTCTTTTAATTTGGGCAGTTGCAAGTGTTTGTATCCTCGTTTATCCACCGAGTCATCGTATTGAGTATGTTGAGTTTGAGTTTTAATTATTTCTCCAATCTTTGTATCTGCTGTTAAAATATTTCCAAACTGCTGACTTCCATCAACACCAACACATGGATAAATAATTTTACCAGACTGAATTGTGTAAGTTGCGTGTCCTTTTGGATTGCTTCCTACTTCTTCAAACGTTTTTTCAATGATATAACCAAAACGAGTTTTTCCTGCGAATCTAAATACGACTCGCATATTTAGATCAAACATATGTCGTTTTGGGTATTTTTTTCGTTTACCCTTACGATTCATAAATAATAGCATACTTAACTTGGTAAAATTAATCCGTCTGTACCATCTACATTGATTACACGTTCTTCAGGATCATCAGGTAATGTTTCTGCTCTTAGTTTTCCTAATTCTTTTAACCAAGGAGCATCTGCTGAATTGTATTCATCAATGATGTCACGAAGATAATCAAGATAGTCACTTGGCCATTCTTCTATATCAATGGCACTTTCAATGGTAACTTGTGTATTTTCTTTTAATACATCAATATCATATTCTGTATACAAATTGTTTGCATAATTTTCATCAAGTTTTCCGTAGCACTCTTCGTATCTTTCTGATAAATGCAATAATTTTTCATCATAACATTTATCCATATACGAAATATGCTCTTCTTCAGATACGAATGTTTCCGATTGTTCATTCAATCCGTATTCTTGCTCGGCACTCCATCCGTCTGCATACTCTAATCGCAAACCCTTTTCATCGACTACCCACCACTCTGTCCATTCCGAATGCGTTACTAATTCATTCGGTTGGTTCATTTCAAAGATTAAATCGTCCATAGTCATTGTACCTTTCTATATATATTTAGTTTTTTTGCCAAACCCACACAGGTTCACCAAAACTTCCTTCTCTTTCGTGATATTCTTTGTCCATATTGCTATCTTCTGTATCTTCCGCAGTTCCAATTCCTAAACAGTTTGGACGTTTTGCCATTTCCATTCCGAAGCACTCAACATACTCAGCATTTGCTTTTTTGCTTAAATGATCGTTCATAGGATCACAAATTTTTAACCATTGCTTTCCACCTTTTGTTCCTTTGCTTGTAGTGTTAACATCACTAATATTAACCATCAACAAACCACCAGGTTTCAAAGTTTCCCACACATTATCAATTGCTTTATGAAGAAACAATGTATTCCAGTCTTCAATGCTTTTATGACGAACCCAACTTTGAGTATCATCATTGCTATAACGTTCCACCGAAAAATAAGGTGGACTTGTCATTATCAAATCAACACTTTCTTTGTATTTTGATAAATCTGCATCTTCAGCAGGTGAACAAATAAAGTCGTATGATTTATCTACTTCAAAAAAGGTGCGATGCTTTTCATAAAATTCTGCTTGTTGATTGTATATCGGATGATTTTCTTTACGAGGATCAAGTCCGATATATTTTTCTGCACAATCACTTGCAAAGAAACCACACAAACGATCACCCCAACCCATACTGAAATCCAAAACAGTTTTTGCTTGGTGCTTATCGTAAATTATTTTTGCGACATTGGGTTTAAACTGACTACAAATGTATTTTCTTAACCCTATACTTGTTCGTAAAGCACTTTTATCTACTTTAGGTGCTTTTAATGTAAATAAACTTCCCATCAAACTTGTCATAAAATCTTTATTTCTCCAAGTTCTTAAAGGACCAGGTGATACACTTCCACATACACTCCATCGATTTGCTTGTTGAAAAAAGTTACTTGCTTTGTTACCCGTATTTATTCGTCTAAGCAATGTTGTACTTAGTGGATATTCATATTCTGACCGAGCAAACCATTTTTTATCAACGAATAAATCATTCCACTTCATTCCTTTTAATGTTTTATATTCGGACAATGCTTCAGATTCAGATATTTCCATATAAGGCAGATCATATTTCATTAATATTTCTGCTAGTGTTTCTTGTACATCTGCTCGTTCGTAATTTTGTTTTACATACGACCAATCATCTTCTCCAATAAAAAAGTAAGGTTCAATCGCATACTTTTCAAGTTCTTTTAAATACATTTTTATATTATCATATATTTTTTAAAAAAAGTCAACACTCAGTTACATTAACCGCAAGTCCACCTTTACTGGTTTCTTTGTATTTTGTTTTCATATCTTCACCAGTTTTTTTCATGGTTTTTATTACATCATCCAATGATATTTTTGTCTTTTTTTCATTCAGCATCGCAATTTTACTAGCATTAATTGCTTTGCCTACTCCAATCGCATTTCGTTCTATACAAGGTATTTGCACTAATCCTTTTACTGGATCACAAGTCAAACCAAGATTATGCTCCATTCCTATTTCTGCGGCTGCTTCTACTTCTTTTAAAGTTCCTCCACGAATTTCTGTTAATGCGGCCGCAGCCATGCTACAAGCAACACCGATTTCACCTTGACATCCCACTTCTGCACCAGAGATACTTGCATTCATTTTATACAACATTGCGATTGCTCCTGCTACTAATAAAAAGTTGCATTGCCAATCTTTGGGTTTGTTTGTGATGTATTCATCTATATACATCATAGTTGCAGGAACTATGCCAGCTGCACCATTAGTTGGAGCAGTAACTACCTTCCCCATATTAGCATTTTCCTCATTAACTGCTATTGCACATACACTTGCAAAATCTATGTAATCTGATGTATTTCCTACTTCTTTGTTTTCCAAATATTTTTGATACATACCTGGTGCTCGTCTTTCATAACCAAGACCACCTTTTAGTATTCCATCAGTAGTTAATCCGATGTCCACCGATGCTTGCATTACTTTCCAAATTTTTCTCAGTTTCTTTTTTGTTTCACGATTTTTTCTAAAACATTTTTCATTTTCTAAAATAAGTTCAGATAATTTAAGTTTTCTATTTTCAGCAAGTTCAAACATTTCCTTTGCAGTTGTAAACTCATTTGTGATTTTTTTACTAGATTGTTTTAATTTATTTTTTTTAGCATTTTTTTCAGTAACAACAAATCCACCACCGATACTATAATACGTTCTATTATCTAACTCAGAACCATTTGAATATGCAATAAATTTAATTCCATTGGGATGATATTTAAGTGGTTTTTTAATATATGAAATATCAGTATCCGAGAAATTAATTAACTTAATTCCCCCCAACTTCATATCAAAGTTTTCTTTGCTCGCAAGAAGCAAGTCGTTCTTTCTGACATCATCGGGACGAACATTCATTAAACCAAGTTTAATTGCAATATCAGTTCCGTGCCCTTTACCTGTTAATGCAAGTGAACCATACAATTCAACTTTTACAGAAGTTACTTTACCAAACTTCTTGGTTTGTTTTAAAGATGAAACGAATTTCCTAGATGCTAGAATCGGTCCAGTAGTATGCGAACTAGATGGACCGATTCCTATTTTAAAGAAATCAAGAATTGTATGCATTACTCAAGAAACTTGAATGTACCTCCGAGGATTTTCTTTGCGAAAGAATAATTCTTTTTGTCGTTATTGTTACGCATTGAATAGAAATTATTTTTGATGCGAATCTTTGATTCGTTAAAAACAACATCCATAAGTTCAAGATACTCTGCTTTCTTTTCAGGATTATCTTTGATCATACTATCAATGCGAATTGCACACGCAGAAATAACAAACAACTCTGTTCCAATTTCCGTTAAACGACCTAATAGTTTATGTTGCTTATCAAGACCTGGTCCATAAATTGCCATGCTATGAAAAAGTTTACGACTAAGTTTCTTGCTTGTTCTTGAAACATAACGAAGATACTTTCTTAAACTTCCATTTAATCCAGATGGTCCTGAGTTGAATGTAGGCAACCATTGTTTTGGATACCAAAGTGCATAATGGAATCCTGCTCCGATTGCAGCCTTCAAACGAACACCGATAGGAAGACGAGAATCAAGAACTGCTCCGGCTGCTTTAAGATGTGGATCAAGTGCTTCACGTGCCAAAAGCAAACGCATAATTTCACTTGAACCTTCAAAAATCATATTGATACGACAATCACGTAGAAATCTTTCCACAGGAATTGGTTCTGCTCCACGATTACGAAGTGAGTCAGCAGTTTCGTAACCACGACCACCACGAATTTGCATCGTTTCATCTGCTACTTTCCATGCTTCTTCTGTTCCCCACATTTTACACATTGCAGATTCTACACGAATATCTGCTTTTTTACCATCCACTAAACTTGAGGTAAAAAGTACGATACTTTCAGTTGCGAAATTCTTGGCCGCAATCTTTGCGATTTTGTCACCGATTGCTTGGTGCTTTCCGATAACACAACCCCATTGCTCACGAGTTGAACTCCATTCACGTACAATCTTTAAACAACTACGCATAAGTCCCACACACGCAGCTGGTAATGTAAGACGACCTGTGTTCAAGGTGCTAAGTGCAACCTTTAATCCTTTGCCTTCTCCTGCTACCAAATTCTCAACAGGTATCTTTACATTGGTAAATCTTACAACACCATTATACAATGCTTTAAGACCCATAAAACGACAACGAGTTACGACTTCAACACCAGGTGTATCCATGTCCACAATAAATGCGGAAATGCTTTTACGCATTTTACCTTTGATTTCTACATCAGGAGTTCTTGCCATTACAATAATAACACTTGCTTTTACTCCGTTTGTACACCAAAGTTTTTCTCCGTTTAAAACATAATGAGTTTTATCATCAGACAACTCTGCAAATGCAGTCATTTGTGCAGGATCACTTCCAACGGTTTCTTCAGTCAATGCAAAAGCACTTACTTCACCTTTCCCGAAACGAGGAAGATGCTTTTGCTTTTGTTCGTCTGTTCCATAAAGTAACAATGGTTGAGGAACTCCGATACTTTGATGTGCTGATAATAAAGCAGTTATATTACCACATACTTCACCCAACTTCATAGCCGCACGAGAATAATTTGTTTGTGACAAACCACGTCCACCATATTCCGTTGGAATTTTAATTGCAAATGCACCAATCTTTGCAAGTTCTTCAAATACTTTATCAGGAATTTCACCTTCACGATCAATTGCATCTGCATCTACATGATCATCTAATACCTTTGTTAATTCATCAAGAAATCCGTCTCCTTTTGATTTATCTTCATCGGATTGCTTTGGAAACGGATAAATTAAATCATAGTTTGCTTCACCTGTGAACAAACCACCACTAAAACTTTTAGTTCCTTTTTTTCCTTTATCTCGTGCGGCCTCGGCTGCTTCCAAGGCATCTGCTTTACCCTTGGACATTTTTGATGTATCAATTTGACTCATTAGTTTTCCTCGTAGAATTTTTTATTGTTTTGTGCATATTCCTTTAGCATTTCGCATGGTTCAAAATATGAATTTCGTTTTGCAAGTGCATTTAATTTGTTTACAATTTCAGTTGCACCCATTGAATCCAAATAACGAATAGGTCCTCCACGAAATGGAGCCCATCCTGTTCCCATTATCATACCAAAGTCTACATCTTCAGGTGATTCAACTACACCTTCTTCAAGACAACGAACTGCTTCGTTAATCATAATTAAAATTAATCTATCAACAATTTCTTGATCATTTTCACAAACTACTTTAAGTGAATCGTTTCTTGGAATTTCACGTACTCCATTTGACTTACCATTTTTATATGCATAAAATCCTTTTCCTGTTTTCTTTCCAAGTTCTTTGTTTTCAATCATTCTGCGAAGAAGATTGCTATTAGGAAAATTGGTATCTAGTCTATTAAGTAAATCATCAGCAACGTGTTGACATACATCTGCACCAACTTCATCGATCAAACGAAATGGTCCCATTGGCATTCCAAACTTACGAAGAAGTTTATCAACATACGCAATGTCCAATCCACCATTTGCAAGATGA
>Ga0255761_10005434_pt1 | contig 11114 bp, 6 predicted proteins | sample 071ome_29_FD_179961 | JGI IMG/M metagenome (GOLD analysis project Ga0255761, IMG submission 179961) | Coastal salt marsh microbial communities from the Groves Creek Marsh, Skidaway Island, Georgia - 071407BT metaG (version 2) | ecosystem: Environmental > Aquatic > Marine > Intertidal zone > Salt... | reverse complement strand
TCATAGCGATGGTCGAAGCGAAAAGTATGATAGAATTCACAATCCTCCGTTTGTTGTACAATGTTGTTTAAATACCGAGTTTCTCTCTCTCTCTCTCTCTCTCTCTCTCTCTCTCTCTCTCTCTCTCTGTGTGTGTGTGTTTTTGATGCGGCAGCTTTTTTTAATGCTTGAGGAACAAAGCTTCGTTGACTCTATCAATCGCGCGCGATATTTTGTCACGCGCCGAAGCGGCTGTTTCCTCGTCGCCGTAGTTTTGGTCGTCAGTCTCTCGCGAGGAGAACAAATACTGCACACCGGCTCGAGCGCCGATGGCACACTCTTTTCCGCCTCGGAATGCGTTTTGTTCGTCCATTTTTTCCGCTCTCGAGGCGATGAGTGATGCCGTTTGTAAGACAGTTTCCGGTAAACCGGCTAAGCGAGCGACGTTTACGCCGTGGGATTTCGGGCACGATCCGGAGACAACTTTGTGCGTGAACGTGACTTGCGGCGGGACGCGAGTCGAGTCGACGATCGCTTCAACGTGCTTTAATATCGCAGAAGAGGCAAACGCAAAGTAATCCGCGAGTTTATGGTAGTGCGTGCTGAAAAGCGTGCGGGATTTGTTTCGCAACATCAAGTGCTTGCCGCAACTTAAAGCGATGGCGCAGCCGTCAGTTGTGGATGTGCCTCGACCCAGTTCGTCGACACACACCAAAGAATTTTTCGTAGCTTCGCGCAATGGTTTCGCGATTTCGGACATTTCTACCGCAAACGTGGAAAATCCAGACCTCAGATCATCCCTCGCACCCATGCGAACGAAAATCGCGTCGCACGCGGAGAGATTGAAAGTTTTCGCGGGAACGGAAGATCCCATGTGTGCGAGGATGGTCGCGATGCATATTTGTCTGAGGTAGGTGGATTTACCACCCATATTCGCACCGGAGAGAAGGAGGAAGTTTTCGTCTGCGGAAAAGTGACAATCATTCGGAACGAACTGTTTATTTAACAGAGACGCACACGGGTGCGTCAAAACATCGCACTCGAGGAATGCACTTTCACCAACTTCGGGGAAAGGCGAGACGTTAGGTTTCACCGCGTGGCCTTCGCCCAGTAAAGCGAACTCATCGGAAACCACAGCTAGCGCACCAAGCGCGTCAACTTCGGCGATACATTCCGTTGCCAAACGCCATTCGCGCCATTTTTCTCGGAATTTCGAAATCAAACCTTTCATGACGCCTTCCATGGCTGTTTCTTTCGCCTCGATCGCGTTAGCGCGCGCTTCACGCAACGGATCGACCGTTTCGCACGAGAATCGCTCGAAACCTTTTCGTTTGCCTTCTCTCGTCCACGTTTCTGGAACCCGTCGCGATAACCGATCTGGGATTTCAATAATATGCGTGTCGCGCATGACGGTGACAAATTGCAATTCGGATTTTTGACACTGTAGCAGTGCTCTTGCTTCGTCGAGCCAATTTTCTAACCTTGTGTCCGCTTGTCGGATAGCTTCGTCCGCGGCATCCACGGCCGTATCTACGCCAGGTGCTGGTTCGATTCGTCCACATTCTTTCGCCTTTGCCCAATCAAAAGCGGTTTCAAACTCGCGTAAACTTTTAGTGATAGCGTCTTTCGGGAAGAATAAGTCTCCGCAGCAATCGTCTTCATCGGCGTTTGAACTTTCTCCGGTGACCAAAGCTCTGAGCAATTTGGATTTCCGTAACGCGTTTTCATTACTGGCAATCTCCTCGGCGACATCGCGAACAGCGCGAACACTTTCTAAAGCAGCTAAAAAATCGTTCAATTTTGCTTTGCGCATATCTTCGTACAAGACAACTCGATCGGCATTTCTGTTTGAATCCCCGCTGCCAACGCATCTCGCGACACACCGTTCGTAATCTGGACTCGCTTTCAACAACGCCCGAACTTTTTGAAACGTATCAACGGCGTCGTTCGAGCGCAAAGCGTCGATGGCTTTTTGCTTTGATCGAATCACTACCGCATCACATGATGGGCGACAACATTGCATTCGGAGGACACGAGTACCTGGGGCTGATGCCGCGCGTGAGACGAGCTCTAACAAGGTACCCGATCTCCCGCCTTCTGTGTTTTCTAAAAGTTCTAGACCAGACAACGCCGCAGCGTCCATTCGCATGAAAGCGTGCTTGAACTGTAATCTTTTCGAAGCCAACGCTGCTGTCGTTGTCGCTCCTTCATCCATGGCAGATGGCGAAGGTGGTGCCGAAGAATCTACGACGCTTCCTTCGACCCCGAGAAACGTCTCGTCGTTGGCGATGGTTTCATATTTTCCGTACGGCACGACATCGTGTGCGACCAAATTGTCGTTCAGATAGAGCAAACACGTACCGAAAGCAACGAGCGTAGCTTCAGCGCTAATGTTATTTGTGGTGTCAAAAAAAGTTTCGATTACGTCCGGGTACTTTGCGAGTGGTTTGAAATAGCCATGCTTTTCAACTTCTTCTCTCACGCATTTTGAGGACTTCATCGAAGACGAACACACATATCGAATGTGTGCGTTTGGCACGCAATCTCTGAGCGCTGCCGCTACAGCTGGTCCGGGAAACTCTTTCGCATTTGCCTCGCCCCTTCTGAATATAATTTCAACCGGATTCAACTCACACAATGTCGTTCGTAAACTCGACAGCGTTTCTTCGTCGCCGCTTCCTGGCACAATCTTATACGCGCCTAGGACGAATTTCCCCGCCGCGCATTCTGCCGCGCAGACGCCGAGGTGCACTGTTCCATCCTCGCTATTTCTGAACTCAGAAATTGCCAATACGTACGACGCATCGGGACAACTTTCAACCATCACGCGGTCAATCATCGTCCCTCTCGTTACTACGGCAATCTTCTCGCGTTTCACCACCGTATCTTTGCACCTCGGGTCTTTCTTCTTTCTCTCAGCGAGCATCGCTGGAGTTTCCGTTTGCTCGATTGTGACCACTTTGTGCCCGTTTCTCGCCAATGTTTCCGCATTCTTTTGGTAATTCTTTTCCGGAAAACCCGCGTGTGGTTGTTCGCCTTTCATGTAAATCAATCCGAGTTCCTTCACGCCGATGTGCGCATCCATCTCGTACATTTCGTAAAATTTACCCATCTTGAACAATAAAACAGCGTCGAAGTGGTTGGCTTTGAACTGCCACCACTGTTGTTGCCCCGGAGAAATTTTGTGTTGAGAGCCATCCGTACTCGTGAAGCTCTTCGGAAAGGTTTTCGGAAGTAATAACGTGGTTGGATCGTATTTTGGACTGTCGAAAAGGTTCCCGTTTCGGTCCCTCAGTTTTGGAGGGAACATGAAGGAAAACAAGCGACGCTCGCGCTCATCAAACTTTGATATTTGGTCCGCCTGTAGTCCATTTTGTTGTTGCTGAGACGAAGAAATTTGTTGCTTCGGCGGCGACGAGCGTTGCTTTATCGGCGCTACTTTCGCGGAGGCTTGCTTTGGCGGAGGCTTTTTCTTATTCGGCTTTTTGTTCGCGACTGGCGAGTCTTCCTCTTCAAAATCTTCGTCATCATCGTCGTCGCTCGAGGAAGGCTCGTCCGGTGCAAAATCTGACTCGCTTTCTTCATCTTCATCTTCGTCATCGCTACTCGAATCCATAATCACCGTCTTCTTTCTCTTCTTCTTCGCCTCTTCTTCTTTCTGCCTCGTTGCCCGGGTCGGTTTAGCAGACACGACGTTTCGTTTGCGTTTGCTTCGCGCGATTGGATTTTGGTCTTCGTCGTCGTCTTCGTCGTCTTCGTCGTCGTTATTCTTTGCATCGACGTCCATCTTTACTTCCATTTTATCTTCTTCTGCCTTATCGGTGCTTGTAGTAGTAGTAGTAGTAGTAGTTGCTGTTGTAGTTGTAGTTGTTGCTGCTACCGTAGCTTCCGCGACCATCTCAACCGTTTTCGTATTCTGGGCACTGAAAACCAAGTCTGATTTTGCGCCTAAAATCGTTTCTCCGCGCGCTCCCGATCCCACGAGTTCTTTCATCGGTGCTTCCTCCTTCTTCTCGTCGTCAATCGCCGTCGACGCAATTTCTCCTCTCTTCGAGATCAAATCGTTCCTCTCGTTGCCCCCCCCGTCTTCGCGCGAGGTCGACGTCGGTTTCCTGTTTTCATCCTGAGAAAGTTTCAACTCTTCAACTTTTGAAATTGCCGTCGACTTCTTCGCGCTGCTGCTGCTGGTAAAGAACGCTTTGAGCGATTTTTGACCGGCGAGGAGCGGCGTTTTATTGTTCGACGATGGTGGCGCCATTTTAGCGCGCGGTTCTTCTCGACGTTTGCGCGCGTGCTCTCTCTCTCGCGCGGTTTGTTGTGGAGATATATCAGAGAATTTTCAAAAAATTGTGCGCAGAACGAGAGAAGCAGAGAACAACGAAAAGCTCTTTCAAACGCGTAGATTTCCGGGCGTTCCGTACAATAAGACAGCTCATATACATGAATATATATTAATTATAATTCTTCTAGTCGCCTCTAAACAAAGTTCTCTTGGCCACGGCCACGATATCGGCTGGTTTCGGCAACGCCATCGCTTCTAAATTCGCGGCATACGGCATCGGGATATCGACGCCGGTGACTCTTTCCACCGGTGCGTCTAAATAGTCGAACGCGTCTTCGTTCACGCACGCGGCGATTTCAGAACCAACGCCGCATTGCGGCCAGCCTTCTTCGACGACGACGACTCGACCGGTCTTTTTGGCCGATCGAGCGACGGCTTCGCGGTCGAACGGACGCAAAGAGCGAAGGTTGATGACTTCCGCCTTGACCCCTTCTTTTTCGAGCTCTTCGGCGGCTTTTAAGCAATAGCCAACCATTTTAGAGAAGGCGACTAAAGTAACGTCGGAACCTTCTCGCATGATTTTCGCTTTGCCGATTTCAATGGTGAAATCTTCATCTAAGGCTTCTTTAGGCAGTTGGAAACTTTCGCCGTATAAAAGTTCGTTTTCAAGGAAAACGACTGGATCCGGGTCACGAATGGCAGCTTTCATTAAACCTCTCGCGTCTTCCGCGTCGTAAGGAGATAAAACTTTCAAACCTGGGATGGACATGTACCAAGCGGCGAAGCACTGGGAGTGCTGCGCGCCGACACCGGCAGCTGCGCCGTTCGGTCCTCTAAATACAATCGGACACGAGATGGTTCCGGCGGACATGTACAGAGTCTTCGCCGCAGAGTTGACGATGTGATCGATCGACTGTAACGCAAAATTGAACGTCATGAACTCAACAACTGGTTTCAAGCCCATGAATGCGGCACCACACGCGATGCCGGTAAAACCGGCTTCGGTGATGGGTGTATCGCGAACGCGTTCGGCTCCAAATTTTTGATGCAAGCCTTTGGTGATTTTGTACGCGCCTTGATATTCGCCAACTTCTTCACCGATGATGAACACTTTTTCGTCTCTGGTCATTTCTTCGGACAACGCGGAGTTCAAGGCGTCGCGGACGGTCATGCTTGGCGAATCCGCGGGGAGTTTCGAAGCCATCGCGGTACCGTTCAAATCTTCGTCTCTCGACCCGTCTAAATCTCTCCCAGCAGCTCTCGAATTTCTCGTCAAATCACCTTTTTTAATCGCCTCGTACTCGGGTCGTTCCAAAATTGCTTTCGCCGCCGGTTCATCTGCCGCGGATGCTGAAGTAGCATCGCCACCGCTCGACCCAGCGGTGGCATCTTCCGTTACTACGTAATCCGCGAATTTCCCCACGTCCTCTTCGTTTTCGCACGTCACCGCGATCGCTCTTCCAATCGGAATATCGTCCGCTTCTCCAGCTGGAACTAAAATCTTCGCCAAATACCCGTCATCCATGCATTCCATCTCCATCGTCGCTTTATCGGTTTGAATTTCCGCTAAAATGTCCCCGGCGCTGATCTTCGCGCCTTCTTCCACCGCCCAGGACGCGATGCCGCCTTGCGTCATCGTCGGCGACAGAGACGGAAACGGAATCACCGAATGCGGCGGATAATCCTCCGGAGACTTCGCCGCAAACCCTCTCGTGATGATGTTATTGTTGCTCCTAATGCTGCTCGTCTTCTTCTCGCTAATCGTATTCATATTCTGATAATAATACCTCCTCTTCGTCGCATCTTTTTCGTTGAATCCTGCTAACGAAGCGAAAGCGCGTCGTCGCCCTCCGTCTCGGCGGTCGCGCGCCGCTTTTTCATCGCCGCGATTTTCCCTCTTCGTCGTCATCACCGCATCCTCTACCATTCGACTCGACGCGTCGACGCCTCTTCTCGCGCCGACGAAGGCATTACCGAGCGAAGAAGACGAAAAGAATCGAAGAGCGGCGATCTCTCCTCGAGCAGAAGAAGAAACGCGAAAAATGCTCTTCGTTGCGCCATTCTTAGCCGCCCTCGAAGCGGCAGACCTCGACGCCATTCGCAAAATAAACTACCTCTCGAGATGCTCTTTCTCTCTCTCTCGCAGATCTCCCGCGAACGAGCGATATCTGCGATGTGCAAAAGAAGAAGTTTAAGTGGTGTTCTTCGTCAAAGCGCTTTTCTCTCTTTTGAGGAATTTTTCAGGACTCTTGAGCCCACACACGAGAGAGAAGAGATGAAAATTTTTCCAATTCTCTTTCGACACCACTCTTAATAAAGAGGATATCGCACATGTCTTCGTCCCGAGAGACCTCGTCGTCATCCATCGACGTCCTCACCGAAGGCTTGAAGCGATCCATCGCGCCTAAGATGAGAAAATTGGACGCCTCGATCGCCACGGCGCAGTGGACGCAGAGAGAAGTCATCGACGGGATCGACCGGTGCTCGATGGCCGTGGAGGAGGTTTTGCGCGTGAACGCTTCTTCGTCGTCCGCGTCGATCGACGACGACGACGATAAAAGAGGAGGAGAAGAGAGAGGAAAGGATGATCAAAAGCAGCGCGAGCTTTTTCGTTCGCGAGCGGAAGAAGGGAAGGAAGACGACGCGACGATCGAGCGGCGGTTGACAAAGTTGCTCGAATCGGTCACGCGTGTCAGCGAGAGATACGCGAAGGTGTTGGAACGAGAGAGCGCGCAGAGGGAGAAACTCGAGAAGACGCGGCGGTGCGATTTGGACATCGTTCGGGCGAACAGAGGCGAGGAGTGCGATTTTCAAGCCGTTTTGAGAACGGAGGCGTACGTGAAGAGAACATAGAAGAGTGCGTTTAGTTAATATATAGCGTATGTTTATTAGTATTGGTAAATGGAAGCTCGAGCGAAGAGAGGCGCTCGCGTATATGTAACTGTAACATGTAATGGTATTATGTAAATGAGTTTATTAATAAAACAAAAAGACCTCGAGAACATCCTCGACGAGGAGAGAAAACGCTCGCTTTTTTCTCTCGATAATAATAACGATTGTGGCGATGATTTTATCGTCGTCGTCGTTATCGTCGTTGTCGTTATCGCTGCCGTGCACGTGCTTCCTCTTCTTCTTTGTTGATGATGATGAGAAAACGCGAGCAACAATTTCATCTCCCTTTCGGTCCATTTAATCCTAATCCTAATCTTTGCTCCATGATCTCGTGCGTCGTCTTGGTCGTCCTCGCCTCCGGCGCGAAATCCATCTGACCTAAATAGTCGCTAAAATCGATTCGATCCACGTTCCCGCTCAAAATCTCCAACCCGAACCGTTTACTCTTCACCGTTTGCTGATTCGGTAACCGCTCGACGTTTTGCAAAATCTGTCTCTCGATGTCCAATTGTGCCGGCAACGCGATGCCGTACACGTTCGCGAGGTGGTTTTTCTTTTGTTCGGAAAGGACGTACGGGTTTGAGTTGTTTTGTATTTCTTCCACCGGATGGAGAAAGGCGCGATTGGAGGAAGACGCGTTTAAACCGTCGCGCATGGGATCGCTCGGGCGAGTGGAAAAGCGCTCGCGCGTGAAATCGTCGCGGTTGTTTGTGTTGCCGTCCATTGCTTGCGTGTGTGCGTGTGTATTCGTTTTGTGTTTAGTGCGCGCGCACGCGAATTAGTTTTGTGGAGATCCGAGAAAAGGTTTGACCGACCTCTTTTGAACGAACTTCTTCTCTGAACGAACTTTCGTACGTACGTATTAGCGTAAACATGCGCAGAGTACAGATCTGATTAAAAGTTGATCATAAATATAAATATATATATATATAAAGCTACGTGTGTTAATTAATGCGCTACAACTAACGGAGCACGCGCGCGCGTACGTCCCGAGTTCTTCTTTTCGGAGTGAGAGCGTTCTTCGTTTCGCGAGACGCTGCTTCGCGGCTCTCTCCGCCCTCTTCTCTCTCTACTTGGTAAACCTCCCCAAAGCGCCTCCGAAAAACTTAAATATCCCTTTCACGATTTCCTTCCTCAACGCGGCGAGACCTTTCCCGAACTCCCCTCCGGGACCGGCTTTCGTCTCTCGAATGAACAGCGTAAATATCACCCCCCACACGCCGTTTATGAGAAACAGAAAGAGAAAACCAACCGCGATGGGCGGTTCGCGCTCGATGAAAATCTCCAAGTCTTTAAAGAACCCCTGACCGAGTTCCGGTTTGATGTTTGCGCTAGTGTTCGTCTCTGTCGCCGCAGCGTCCGATGCTTCTTGCTCGCTAGAACTCGCCTCCGCGATGTCAAACGTCCTCCGCCGCCGCGCCGTTTCGTCAAAGCTCCGCGCGTATTCTTTTCCTTCTTCGGAGGAAGACGAAGAAGACGACACCATCGCGTTCGCGGTCGCGAACCGATCGTCCGCGACGCCACCGTTCAAAACCAGCGCCATCGCAGACGCCAGTACCATCGATTGTGCCTTCTTTCCGGCATCTTCAACAAATACTCTCGCGTTTATGTTGTTGTTGTTGTTATTCATCTCTGTTTCTTCGCTCGTCGAACATCGCTCTTCGCCTCTTCGCTTCGCGCTCGAGAAGCGCGTTCGATCGATTTCTTCTTCTTCTTCTTCTTCTTCGTTCCGCGCATAAAACGCGCTCGTTTTCGTTTGGCTCGCTCTCATCGCGCGGTAACGACGACGAGAGGAAATGGAATGATTCTTTAACGTCGCCACCGTGGCGTGGTGAGATGGCGCGACGATGCGTGTGGTCATGATGGTTCGAAGTGTATCTCCGCGTGCAACTCTTCGAGATACTTTTGCGGACGGACGTCGTAAAAGATTTGCGTCGTGTGTGTGTTTGGGGTGTCAGATGTGATTTCAAAGGGGCTACGAAAGCGGGCCGTCGAAGATCGATGAATGATGTTACGGTGTTAATGCTATCGTTAAACGGCTTTGTTTGCTACAACTTCGCTACCGCTATTCATTGGGGACGTACCGAAACATTTGCACTCTCGAGTGTAAGCTGTGATAGGTCGTCGTCGCGTGACTCTCAGAAGAGGCGTTCGCGCACGCCAGCTCGAAGACGAACGCGAACGCGGATTTCCGCCCGCCGTCGAAATCGAACGCGAGTTGCGTTCGGGGGGCGTTTTTGAGAAGCGGGATGCGGAAGTCCCCGACGTGTTCGGCGTTTTCTAACGTTTCGTCGCGGAAGGAGGAGACGCGGAGGCACCAGAAGAGAGAGGAGGAGGAGGAGGAAGATGAGAGGACCGGGATCGGAGGGGGCATGAATTTGAACCCGTCGACTTCGATCGTTCGAGATGTTATTGGTGGTATTGATGCTATCGTTGAAGACGATGGTGATCCCGGTGCGCTGAACGACTTTCTCGACATTCCCTTTGCCGCGGAAAACGCAACTGCGCAGTAAATGTGACGTCCGCGAAGTGTCAAAAAGTGCGCGTCGTCTGGAATTTCTTCCACCACGTCTTTCACGCGTTCTCTCTTCACTCTCGAGCGCGATTTCAGCTCTTCGACGATAGCTTCCGCCGTGTCGTTGCTTTCAGTATTGCTCGCAGACTGCGCGTTTGGTGAAGATAGATTAAATTCTTGCGAAGGACTTTCCGTGAATTCGTCTAAAGATTTCGCCAGGTCGCGCAGGACGGAAAGCTTTGTTAACACGCGTCGTTCGTTCTCGTCGTCCAAACGTTTCTTTTCTACCATCACTGGTGAGATAGAGACAACATGAGACGCCATTCTTTCTGGAGAAGAGTGGCTGCCACTGCTAACTCCGCTCTTTCCGTGGTTGGAATCTCCTCTCGTTGTTTCATTCCTATTCGAGATGGATAACCCTTCAATGTTCTCGGTTGAATCTTTCAAACTACCGCTGAGCTTCGAACCTGCGGTGTTCGCAATTGAATTCGCAAAGCCCGCAAACTTGCTCGCTGCCGCAGAAGCAACGGAGGTTAAGCTCGAGGATGAAGTTAACGCACCGCCGAGTATCGGTGTTTTCGATCGAGACATCGTTTGGGCTTCTGGAAAATACGTTGTTGCGCTCGACGCCGTATCCATAGAGGAAGATCCAGTGCCTACGTTTTGAGCGACGCTTGCGGTATTGCCGACGGAGGTATTCTTAACTGGATTCTCTTTTTGTATTCGAAGATTTTCCAAGATTCGTCGAGCGCGTCTCGTTCGCAACATGGTCGTTGGGTCGAGTTTCTGGGAATCGACGTTTCGTAAGTTCCCAAACTTTGCATCGCGAAACTTCGACGTCAAACGCAGACGTAAGCGCAAAATCTCTAGCATCAAGTTCGCATTGAGCCGATCTTCGAAACCTTGAGCACTTGCGTGCTCGACGATTTCTACCGCAACGCGTTCGTAGGCGTCTAAAGAAGAGTTCTGTTCGAGATATGACTCATCTTCTGGACTCAGCGCACCAACAAAATCTTCGTCCGAAGTTGAAACGTTATCATCTCCACCAAGAATTTCAACGCGACCAAGTGCCATGGTGAGCGCTTCCGCAGACGGCAAAGTCCCAACTGCGCGCGGTTCAAACGTTAACTTTATTTTCGACGTTACATTTTCGGCGCTCATGTTTTGATGCTCTCTCTCGATAGCACCGTCTTTCTCACAAAACTCTACGTCTTCGATATTCCCATCGAGTCTCTTTTGGCTATACTTCCACGCGCCTTCTTCGGTATCGAACGGACCGGCGTATTCAAGAAGAGGCAATGCCATCGTTGCATGCGTTGGAATTATTGGAAGCTTGAGTACGATAGAAAAGCTCTTCTTCTTACTGGCAGAAAGAAAGTTTACCCGGACACGACCGGGTGCAAAACGTTCATTCGCGCCTTTCGGGTCGGTTAGCAACAACCAGTT
>Ga0255761_10005431_pt1 | contig 11118 bp, 7 predicted proteins | sample 071ome_29_FD_179961 | JGI IMG/M metagenome (GOLD analysis project Ga0255761, IMG submission 179961) | Coastal salt marsh microbial communities from the Groves Creek Marsh, Skidaway Island, Georgia - 071407BT metaG (version 2) | ecosystem: Environmental > Aquatic > Marine > Intertidal zone > Salt... | reverse complement strand
CGGCGAAAAAGCAAAAGAGAGGTGGAAGAAAGACAGGAGGCAAAAAGACAGGAGGCAAAAAGACAGGAGGCAAAAAGAGAGGTGGAAGAAAGAGAAGAGGCAAAAAGAGAGGATGAAAAAGCGAGGACAGTCGGCCGAGGCGCGCAGATTGGTTCGATGCCAGGCTCAACGCGACTGCAACAAATGATTGTTGACAAACCGCGGCCGATATTTTCTACGATCTCGTTACCAATAATGGAACCCGGCGACGGCTAATAAATAATACTACCTAACGTTAACTCACTACTTTTCATCCACCGGTAGTAGAACCATGTGATACAAATGATGGTTTTATGACCTCACTTATGAAACTACTCTAGAGTGGTTCACCGACAAGCCAACCGGACAGCAGCGCTGCCGTGATATCCGCGACAGATGTGCTCGAATCATCCTTGACGACAAAGTCGTGTCGCACCGATACGTCTTCAATACTTTGCACTGGCACGTTCATGTTAGTCGCGACGTCTCGCTGATGCAGTGGCGCCCAGTGGTCACCTTGACAGTAGACCAAACATAGAGACTTCTTTTCGCAAGCGTTTCGTACCAAATCACAATCATCGATGGGCGTGAGCAAGTGCTCAAACTCTGTTCGGCCCATGAAGACCATGTTGATTAAGCTCTGCCATCGCAGCCACGACGACGTGATATTCGCCGCTCTAGCATCCATCTCCTTTGCAACCGTGTTCGCGAGCAATTTCCTCTTCAATTCTGCCCCGATGAAATCTAACGTTTTACCAATGGCGTGTACGAGTAGCGACAGTCTGGTGACAAAGCCCAGTATTTTTTGCGTCGGACTTTGCGTGTTTACGTGCAAAAACGGCATCAACCCGACGACGCTCCGAATAGAATCTGAATCGAGCGCCTTCATCGCGTCGAGAGCTAGATGCGCGCCGATGGAGTGCCCAACCACCATTGCGTCGACAGTTTTTCCACCTTCCGCCGCTAAACTCTGTCGCACGTGCGCTCGAACGTGTTCCTTTTGCTCTTGTAACGTAAACCATTCGTTGCGACCGAATCGCTCCTTCACCGTGTGTCCCAGATACCCGACAATCTCCACCTCCACATCCCTTTCGGCGCCCGCATTCGCCGTCAACCTTTGACACAAACGCATCGCGAAATGCTCGTAATACGCGGGAACCCCAGGGTTCCCCGGAATCACGAACACTTTCATAGTCGAGCGCGGCGCCGTCGAGTCCGAAGTCAACGCGGCGTCGTCCGAAAGCCGACAAGCTCCGTTCCCGCGCACTCGAATCACCTCGTATTCGCATCCCGAAAGCGCTCGACTCGCTCGACGCACATCCTTCGAGTTCGTTTTCCGTTCCACCGCCAATTCTTCGCGCGCGTCGTCGCCGTCGTCACCCGAACAAGGTTCCGCTGCCGCTGCGCATCGTTGGTTGCGCTGCACTCCAGCGGTGCGTCGCGTGGTGCGAAATCCGAAATCAACCGCGCGTCCCGACGGCGCGTCGCGTCGAGCGCGCGCACTCCTCCTCGTCATCGTCGTCGCCTCGATCGCGCGACCACCACCCGTTCGTAATCCTCGCATGCTCGACGACGCGCGTCGTCGTCGCGTTGTCAAGCAGTCAAGGCGAACGATGAAGGAATCGAGGGTTTAGGCGTAGAGGGTTAGGGTTTGGAGTATCCTCGTACTTACGAGGGTTTATGCTCATCTGCGACGCACACGCACAAACGCACGCACGCACACGTCTGACTCGGTTGTCGACAGCAGTGCGCGACGAGCGCCGGTGCGGTCGGTTTCATCACGCGAGTGGCGTTCGCGTAACGCGACGAGAAACGAACCGACGTTCGCGCGCGTGATCATGATGGCGGCCGCGTCGGTGGCGACGTCCAGGTCTGTGGGAGCAACTTCGACATCATCATCATCATCATCATCATCATCATCATCATCATCATCATCATCATCATCCACGTCACAGCGACAGAGAAGCACATCGGCGAGAAGAAGCGCGGCGCGAAGGACGATGCCGGCGCTGCTGCGAGCTTCGTCGTCGTCCACGGATGAGCCGACGGAGAGAAACATATCGGGATCGGGGTACTTGCCCGGAACCATGGCGTCGGCGGAGGAGGTGCTGATGCAAGTCATCGATCGACGCGCCTTTAAGCCTACGAGCGAAGAGTGCCCGTTTTGTAGGAATTCGCCAGTCAAAGAGAACGGATCCAAGTGCGTCGGGGTGTGTCGAAACCCACAAAACGTCCCGGGTCCGATATTCCAGCCGCACGAGATGCAAACGGTCACAGATGCGGTGGATTTACAACTCTTTTCGATGCGCGACATTGACGTTCCTCGGCTGCAACACGGCGTTCAAGTGATGTGGGAGTACGCCGTCGAGCACGGAAACATGGAGCGTTCGCGGTACTTTGGGTATTCCAGCGACATGTACCACTTTGACCACTTTCTCGGCAAGTGTTTGACCCGCTACGACGCCTTTGTTCGCAACACTGGTCACGTCATCAAGAGCGTCTCCGTCATGCCAGACGGCCGAACCCGCGTCGACGTCCAAGTCTCCGACAAGGTGGGCGCGACGTCCGATTGGATCTTCATCATGGTGAAGCGCACGTTCGGTAAATACGTCAACTGTTGGCAATCTCATCGCATCGTTCCCGCTGATTTCACCCAACTCGATGACATTTAATTAGCGCTCGAGGACATTTAATCAAATCGAGTCAAATCGTCAAAGCGGTTCATCGCGTCTCACTCCAAAACCTCACTCACGCACTGTTTGTTCGTTCGTTCGTTCGTTCGTTCGTTCGTTCGTTCGTTCGTCGAGACGCCCGAAACATCGCTCGCTCGCGGTGCGGCGCGCGCGATCATGGCGCAACACCAAGGATTCTTCTCCACCGAGTCGCTGTCGCAGAGAATCACCGGGGTATCGTCGACGGATGACACCAACAACACGATGATGACGACGGGCGAAACCTCTTCGTCGGGAGCTTCGGGAGCGTCGCTGATGATGGACGGATGCGCGACGAATCCGATGACGACGAAAGCGGACGCGGATACACCGCCGGGAAGGAAACCGCGATGGATGCCGAGACCGCACTCGCACAATTACAGCGGTCCGACGCCTAGAACGGTCAAGGCGTGTTTGGTCGCTCTCGTCGTGACGCTGCTGGCGCTCATCACGACGGCGTCGACGAGCGGGAAGATTGAAGCGCTGCGAGCGTCATTAGCGAGCGGCTTCTTTGATGAAGATTACGAAGGCGGGGAGGCGGTGGTGTTGGATGGGAGCGCGCCTCGTCGAGACTGCGGGGTGACGCAAGAGGCGTGGAACAAAGCCGTCGGGTTGGATAGACGCGACCCCTGTCGAGAGGTGCGGGTTCGCGGGAGAGGAGACGCGACGGGGGCGTACAAGACGGCGCGTTCGAGGCGATCGTTGTCGTCGTCGTCGTCGTCGTCGTCGTCGGCGGCGGCGGCGTCGGAAGATGATAATGGTGACGGCGACGACTGGGCGCTGGTGACGGGAGGGGCTGGGTTTATCGGAAGCGCGGTGACGCGTCAGCTCCTCGACGCCGGTCTGCGCGTGCGCGTGTTGGACGACTTATCCACCGGCGCAGAATCACGTTTGAAATTCGCACAAGAGGCGCAAACGGAGGGGAGATTTGAATTCGTCAAGGGGGATGTGAAAAAGTACGAAGACGTTTCAGCCGCGGTTAAGGAGGTGTCGTACGTGTTTCACCTCGCGGCGGTGAGCAAAGTAAAACCGACACTCGATTCGAGCAAGGATGACATTGTTTACGCATGCGTCGAAACGAATGTCAAGGGTACCGAAAATGTGTTGCGAGCCGTCAGGCTTCGCGATACGGAGCTTCAACGGGAGGGTAAGAATTACCGCGTGCGTGTCGTGTACGCTGGGTCGTCTACGTATTACGGAAACCAACCGACGCCGTTTGACGAGGAGCACACGCATCTGAGAACGACGACGACGCCCTACGCGACGACCAAGGCGCAGGGTGAAGATTTGGCTCGGCTTTATTACGCCATGTACGGCGTCGAAGCCGTTGTGGTTAGATTATTCATGGTTTACGGTGAGAATGAACCGGATGAAGGGGACCAAGCCGTCGTCACGGGGAGATTTTTCGCCTCTGCTCTCGCGGGTCAGCCTCTGGAGGTTGAGGGCGACGGGACGCAGTTTAGAGATTTTGTCTACGTGGAGGATGCGGCGAGAGGCATGCTCCTCGCCGCGTTCACCTCGACAGCCGTCGGTCGCACCTTTAATATTGGCTCTGGTACGAGCACTACCGTCGGCGAGCTCGCGGATATGATTTCATCCAGTCAACAAAACGTTGCGATGCGTGAAAAAGATCTTAAGGGCACGTTGGCGAGCACGTGTCTCGCAAAGCGCGTGCTCGGGTTTGAAGCGCAAAAGTCGCTCGACGAGTACATCATGGAAGTGAAACGCTCTAAGGGGCTACGTTAAGGCGAAAAGGAAAGCGACGAATTTGATGTGAGGAGCGCTCGCGAATAGCTAGCCATCTTGTAGAGTTGCATTATTACACATTCATCCCGAAGGATATACAAATCTTTGGTCCCCCGCTCACCACGTCACGTCGTGCAGCGTCGGGTGCGCCGTCGTAAACGGCACTGGTTTAAGCTGGCCCGTCGGATCGAGCACCCGGGCGAGCGGCATGACGACATTCTTATAGTTGAATCGCAGTTGCTGGCCCATCTTTGTAAAGCCTCGCACCCAAGCGCTCGCCTTGTCAGAAATGATCTGAGCCTGCTTGGGGTGTTGCTCCACCCACTGGATGAGTTCTCGCAAATTGCTCAAATCCGACTCGAGCGGTAAGTAGTGCTCCCAAGGTTTCAACAACGGAAAGTATGAATCAATCATCATCGTTTCGTGGTGAAGGAGCACTCCCGGAAGCGAAAGCTTTGGAATGACGCCGCTCCACGTGGTGCCTCCTCCTCCGCCGAGATCGAGTTGATACCTATACCTTCCAAACGTTTCGAGACCGACGTGATCATCCGTGACGACTCCCATGTCGTGCAATGGCCTTCCCGCTTGAGCCTTTGGATTCCAGTTGAAAAACTTGGCGTCAATCAACTCAGGATGTACAAAGGACATGAGTACGGCGCGGAGTCGAGGGCCAATCTTGTCGCCTGCCAACAGCCCACGGACGGCGCCGACTTTGTGCGGTGAGCTGAGCTGTCTGTAGAAGGCGCTGCTTCTCGGCTTTGCGGCAGCCCCGACGAGCGACGGCTGCAGGAAAGGATAATCGCTACCTCTCCAAAACGCTTTTGAAATCAAAGCGTTCCACTCGTACGCCTTTGGATTTGGCATGTAACGCTTGTCAAATAAACCTAAGTACTTGCAATCGAACGACTGGTGTCCTTCGTCATCCTTGTCGCAAAATGTATCGAGAGACTTTGTGCTGTGATACGTGAGCCACGGGCACGTCACGCTCGTTTCCTCGGTGAGCGTCGTCTCGTTGCCCGCGATGGCATCCATCACGCAACCAGTCATCGTGATTGGGGTTGCCCTGACGATCTTTGGAATTAAAGTCGGATCCTTCGGCGAACTTCCAAAGTTGAACACTAGCGGCCAGTGGTCAAAGTGACAGTGCGAGTGGCCCGTTTTTTTGCGCCGGCTTCTACTCAGACACTGCGTTCTCGGCATGTCTTCCACGCTGAAATACACCGAAAACGGTTTGCTTCCCGGGGCGATTCGCGACGGGTAGTACCTCTGTATGTTGAGTTTTAAAAACGCGTACGCCGCTCGCACGCGAGGATTGCTGTCTTCCCCTTTACCTATGCGAAACCCTTCCCCGTCAGGTCTCCAATCCGCCCGGTTGAGACTATTCGTCCACTCTCGCTCCAACGTGTTCGCCGCGCCCACGCGCGCGACGATCCTCTCCACGATCCCTAGTCTCCCTCCGTCGTCGCCCCACGGGGACGAAGAACCCCACGACCCGAAGGAATCATCCCGCATCACCGCCGACGCCGCCGTCGCGACGCACCCAATCAATCCCAAGACGCCCACCGCGCTCAACACTCGAGGACGATGACGATGGTGTTGACGCTCGCTCGCATTCGTCGTCGCATTCGTCGTCGTCGTCGTCGCCGTCGTCGAAGGCGGCGTCAACAGCGGTCGTCCTTCCCCCCTGAACGCCATCATGATTTCACACCCCGCGCCGTGTCGGCGTGTTTTCACGCGACCTTCTCTGAGCACCGCGGACGGTCCACGACGGGGTGTTGACACGTCTGTCCGTTCGCGCGTCGTGCACTCCTCAGTGCCCGGTCCTCGGTCTTCGGTGGGACGAACCGAACCGACTCCGACGCGCGAACGACGCGCGAACGGGCGAACTGGGGACGCGATAGATAGGGTATAAATCGACATGAATGACCTTCTCGCCGCGGTGGGCGCGTCGAACGTGTACGACGGCGACGGCGTCGCGCCGGGACCCCGAGAAGGGCGGAGGGACGTTGAGATGGGTTCGACGGTTCCGACGGCGTCTTCCAGTGGTTTCGGTGATGCCGACGGCGACGGCGACGATGCCGGAGCCGCCGACAATGTCATGAGCGCATTCTTTTCCGACGTGCAAGTGATAAAGTCAAACATGACGGCGATTCGGTCGGCGTTGCGCGAGCTGGAACGAGAACACGAGGCGTCGAAACAATCGACGCGAGGAGAGGAGATGCGGGAACGCCAGGAGAGGATGAACGCCACGATAGAGCGCGTGTCAAAGATTGCGCGCGAAACGAAACTGCGCTTAGAAAACCTCGACCAGGATAACGAACGCGCCGTGTCGAGCGGTAAAGTGGACGTCGGGTCGAGCGAACACAGGACGCGTTCGGCGCTCACGAGCTCGATGAAGACGAAGCTAAAGGAACAGATGGGGGAATTTCAAAACCTTCGCGAACGTTTACGGGAGGATTACAAGGAAATCGTCGAGCGGCGGTACTTTGCGGTGACTGGAACCGAGTGCGACGAGCGAGAGGTGGAGCGTTTGATTGAAACGGGCGAAAGCGAAACCATTTTCCAAACCGCCCTCCTCGAAAAAGGCCGCGGGCAAATTCTCGACACGGTGAACGAGATCCAGGATCGCCACCACGCCATTCGCGAGCTCGAGCGCAAGCTTCTCGAGCTCAACCAAGTCTTTTTAGACATGAGCGTCCTCGTCGAGGCGCAAGGGGAGATGATCGACAACGTCGAGAGTCACGTCGCCAAATCGGTCACGTACGTTCAACAAGGCCACGTCGAGCTCAAACGCGCGAGGGAATACCAGAAAAATACGCGAAAGTGGACCTGTCTCATCATGGTCATCCTCATGATCATCCTCTGTTCCGTCCTCATCCCCGTGCTCAAGTGAGGAGGAGCGAAACGAAGCGAAACGAGCCAGCTGGCGCGTATGCGATTACACGTATTATAAACACATTAGACCTATATATATACTACATATGTAAAACACTACGCCTGACGCCTGACGCCTGACGCACACACGGATTAAAATGTAGATGCGATACATCCATCACGCTCGTACACGAACGTGATATCACCCATCGACGCATCGACTGACATCGACCCATCCAGACGCGTTCGTGTGCTCTCGTCCAATCAATTTTCGTTTCGAGTGGAAATTTACGTCACGGACGAGGATGAGGCACACGATGGTGTCGAACAGTCCCGACGATGGATGCGTCACTCACTCACTCCCCGCGCGACCGAACGAACGACCGAACGAGCGACCGGGTGGAGATGTTTGCCGCCGCGCGACGACGAGGGAGCCGGGGATGGACCAAGTGCGTCGCCGTCTTCGCCATCGGCGCGCTCTTCGCGAGCGCCAACTACGGCGTGACAAAGGGTACGACGCGACGCGACGCGCCATCTTTTCTTAAATCTTCGATTATCGCTCGATCGTCGCGTTCGCCGAGACTGACGCGCGAACGCCTCGTTTATCTTCGTCGTGCGCGCAGCGTACGCCGAGAGCGACGCGGAGGCTGTCGAGACCGGCGGCGGTGCCGTCCCGGAGTTTAACGCCGGGGCTGAAACCTTTGAGTTCCAAGCCGAGGTGTCTCGACTGATGGACATCATCATCAACTCGCTGTACTCGAACAAGGACATTTTTCTTCGCGAACTCATCTCCAACGGAAGCGATTCGTTGGATAAGATTCGCTTCATGTCCTTGACTGACAAGGAGCAACTCGGCGAGGGCGATGTGGCTGACCTCGACATTCGGATCAAGGTGGACAAGGATCGCAAGGTGTTGACGATTCGTGACAAGGGCATCGGCATGACCAAGGAAGAGCTCAAGAACAACCTCGGTACGATTGCCAAATCTGGTACGTCTGCATTCTTGGATCAAATGTCCAAGGGTGGCGACATGTCTCTCATCGGTCAGTTTGGCGTTGGCTTTTACTCTGTGTATCTCGTCGCGGACTTCGTCGAAGTTCGCTCCAAGCACAACGACGACGCCAAGCAATGGGTCTGGCAATCCAAGGCTGACGGAAACTTTGCCATCTCTGAAGACGAGGGCGAGTCTCTCGGACGCGGCGTTGAGATTAACATTCACCTCAAGGAGGAGGCGCAAGAGTACCTCGATGAGGTCAAGCTCCAACAACTCGTCCAACGCTACTCTGAGTTTATCAACTTTCCCATTTACCTGTACAACTCCAAGGAAGTTTCCGAGGAAGTTCCGGTTGAGGATGCCGAAGACGACGGCGAGGAAGACTCCGAAGACGCCGACGTCGCCGGTGACGACGAGGATGAAGAAGACGGCGAGGATGAAGAGGGCGACGAGGATGAAGAAGACGACGACGAGCCAAAGACGAAGACGGTGACCAAGACGGTTTGGGATTGGGAACGTCTTAACGACGTCAAGGCTATCTGGCTCCGATCCACCTCTGAAGTGGAAGAGGACGAGTACGTCAAGTTCTTCCAAGCGCTCTCCAAGGACTCGAGCGAGCCGTTGTCTTACTCGCACTTCAAGGCGGAGGGCGACGTCGAATTCAAGGCGATTCTGTACATTCCGGAACGTCCCCCGCACGATTACTTTGACAACTACTACAGCCGCGCGTCGGCGCTCAAGCTTTACGTGCGCAGAGTCTTCATTTCCGATGAATTCGATGAGCTTCTCCCGAAGTATCTCGGATTCATTAAGGGTATCGTCGACTCTGACACGTTGCCGCTCAACGTTTCGCGCGAAACGCTTCAACAACACACGAGTTTGAAAACCATCAAGAAGAAGCTCGTTCGCAAGGCTCTCGATATGATCCGCAAGCTCGCGGAAGAAGGTAAGGATGCTGAAGACGATGACTCGAAGCCGGAAGACGCGGATGTCGAAGACAAGAAGCAAGATGAAGAGACCAAGTATGACAAGTTTTGGAAGTCGTTCGGCAAGGCGATCAAGCTCGGCATCATCGAGGATGCGAGCAACAGAATGCGCCTTGCTAAATTGTTGCGCTTCGAAACTTCCAAGTCGGACGGCAAGCTCGTTTCCCTCGAGCAGTACGTTGAGCGCATGAAGGAGGGCCAAAAATCAATTTACTACATCACCGGCGAGTCTGTCGCGGCGCTCAAGGATTCGCCGTTTCTCGAAAAGCTCATCGCCAAGGATTTCGAAGTCATCTTCTTCACCGATCCGATTGACGAGTACACGATGCAAAACCTCACCGAGTTCGACGACTTTAAGTTCTCCAACGCGAGCAAGGAAGACCTCAAGTTTGGCGACGCTGATGAAGACGAAAAGGCGAGATTTAAGAAGACCAAGGAAGCGTTCAAGCCGTTCACCGCCTGGTGGAAGAGCAAGCTTCCCGAATCTGTCGTGGAAGCTGTCAAGGTTTCCAACCGTCTCTCCACCACCCCGTGCGTCGTCGTCTCTTCCAAGTATGGCTGGTCTGCGAACATGGAGCGCATCATGAAGGCCCAAGCGATGGGCGACGACTCTCGTCACGAGTACATGCGAGGCAAGAAGACGCTCGAAATCAACCCGCGCCATCCGATGATTGCCGCCCTTAAAGAGCGCTCAGACGCCGAACCCGACTCGACCGAGACTGAAAACTTGGCTCGATTGATGTTTGAAACCGCCATGCTCGAGTCTGGTTTCAGCTTTGAAAAGCCCGGAGATTACGCCGGACGCGTGTTTGACATGCTCGGCGCAAACATGGGCGTCGAGAAGGATGCCGAACTCTTGGATGAAACTCACTTCCACGTCGCCGAAGATGAAGCGAAAGAGGAGGCTGAAGAAAAGGAAGAGGCAACGCCGAAGGATGAGCTTTAAGAAGAAGCAAACAGATAAAATCTAATATCGGTTGTAACGAAAGCTTACAAACGACTTAAAATCACTACCTACGTAGGTACCGGTACCGTACATTTCTTCCTTTGTGATTCGCGTTACACTCAGTCGCCGCCAGAGAAGCGATTGCCATTCATCAATACTGTGCTCTCTATCGTCCGGTACAGCATAAAATCGGACGTCTCTCAAACGCCCTTCAGGCCTGGATGCGCCTCTGTGAAAGGCACGGGCGAGATCGGAGCACCCTTAGCGTCTGCGAGCGCCTTCCCGAGCGGTACGACGAGTTTTTCGTAGTTGTGTCGCAGCTGACTCGCGACGGTTGTAAAATCTTCAACCCACTGTGTCGCCGTCGCGGAGATTTTTCGAGCCTCGTCCGGATGACCCTTCACCCAGTCAACCAGTTTGAAAAAGTTGCCCAGATCCTCGTCGAGCGGCAAGTAGTGCTTCCACGGCTCAATCTTATCGTAAAAACTGTCGCGCATCGGTGTCTCGTGATGCAATAAAATTCCTGGCATCGCGAGTTTCGGCAAGATGCCGCGCCACGTCGTTCCACCCGCGCCGCCGATATCCAACTGATACCTGTATCGTCCTAAAGTCTCTAAATTCATCATGTTGCTTGCAGAGAATCCCATTCTATGTCTCGTCTGCTCGTGCGTCCCACCGCTGGGGTAATGATTGAAGAACTTTGCATCAATAACGTTCGGGTGCAAAAAACTCATCAAAACGGCGCGGAACCGTGGACCAACTGCGTCACCGGCGAGTATTTCCTTTATCTTTGCCGATTTGTCGCCCGCTAACTCGATCGAGTGCACGAATGGGTCGCTAGCC
>Ga0255761_10005424_pt1 | contig 11127 bp, 5 predicted proteins | sample 071ome_29_FD_179961 | JGI IMG/M metagenome (GOLD analysis project Ga0255761, IMG submission 179961) | Coastal salt marsh microbial communities from the Groves Creek Marsh, Skidaway Island, Georgia - 071407BT metaG (version 2) | ecosystem: Environmental > Aquatic > Marine > Intertidal zone > Salt... | reverse complement strand
AGATTCTCCCCTTCCGGACATCCCCATGACTGAGCCATAAAACTTCTTGACATCTTCTCGGAGTTGGTTTCCGTATCCTCCAACTTTTATGCCTAAGTATTTGTTTAGATCATTGGGATTGAAACCAGTTCCATAACTAGGCATTCCTAGTCCTCCCCAAACCTCAATGTGGTATCCTCTAGGGAAGTCAAGTTTTTTATTATCAAGCCACCAAGGAGAATACAAATGCATTCCACCTACACCGTCTTCGTTATAACGCTTTCTGTTCATAAGCTCCGGGACAAATGCCATTCGATCAGAACCTGTAGAATCGTGTAAGTATTTACCGACAAGATTGCTGCTATTTCCTAAGCCGTTTGGATGTTGTGCACTTTTTGAGTTCAAAAGGATACGAGCAGTACTACAAGCTGAAGCAGCCAAGACCACAACTTTTCCTTTTATTCGATATTCCTTTCGGTCTTCTTTGTTGATGAAAAGTACACCAGTTGCCTTACCTTCTTCATTGACTTCCACTTCACGCACCATACTGTTTACGTAAAGGTCTACTTGCCCACTTGCTTTTTGTGCAGGGAAGATTAAACAAGAACCCGCAGAAAAGTCTGCATAAACGGAACATGAACGACTACATTGGTTACAGTAAAAGCAAATACCACGATCAGAGCTGATACGTTTTGTCAAGATGGACAGTCGGGAAGGAATCACTTTAACCCCTGATTTTTCAGCTCCTTTTTTATAATACAATTCGTGGAGCCTTGGTTTAGGTGCTGGTAAAAAGTACCCATCAGGCTCATTGTATAGGTTTTCTTTACTTCCGAATACTCCAATGAGTTTATCCACCTTATCATAGTAAGGCCTGATATTTTCATAACCAATGGGCCAGTTTTCCCCCAAACCATCCCGATCTTTTCCTTTGAAATCTCTTGGACCAAACCGAAGTGAAATTCTTCCCCAGTGGTTGGTTCTCCCTCCTAACATTCTGGAACGAAACCAATCGAATTTACTGTTACCAATCTGGTTGTAGGGTTCTCCATCAATTTCCCAACCCCCATAAGCCATGTCAAACTCTCCAAAAGCTCTTTTTGTACCCGCACCTCTTCTAGGAGATTCGTAAGGCCATTTGAGTTGGGTTTGCTGTTGGGGGTTGGCAGGATCAAAGAAGGGTCCTGCTTCAACTACTGCAACTTTAAGCCCTGCATTTGCAAGAATTTTTGTTGCCATTCCACCTCCAGCACCTGAGCCTACAATTACAACGTCGTATTGTTTTTGATTTTCAATTATTTGCATTAAACACTTCGATTTTTATATTTCATGAATAGGTAAGTGATTCAATAAATTAAAAATTGCAGAGAGTGTAAAACCCTCTCTGCAATTTAGCTTAACATGAAATTTATAAACAATTATTATTAACTAACACTAAATAAAAACTAAATCAGGTCATATTAAACTACTTGAAAAGATTAATTTCTATTAGTTATAGCCTGGATTTTGGGTTAAATTTGGATTATTAACCAGTTCTAACGCAGGTATTGGAAATAACAAATGTTTCTCTTGTAAAGATTGATTTGAAATAGGATTCGAGTACCCTACAAAATTATCAAAATTACCTGTTTTACTGTTAAAAACCTTTCTAAGGCGTACCATGTCAAACCAAGTTATACGCTCAAAGCATAACTCATGCCATCTCTCTTTCCAAATTAACTCTCTAAATGAATCCTTTGCTAAGGAGTTTGATGTTGTCAACCCTGCTCTGTCTCTTACCTTTTTAACAGCATCAATTGCATCAGAAGTAGGTCCAGATACCTCGTTTGATGCTTCAGCATAAATTAGCAATACCTCAGCAAAACGAATAACTGAAAAATTTAGAAAGTCTCCTAGGCCATTGCCAACAACAGTATCACTTCCGAAATTTGTTACATTAAAGGCTTTAAAAATATGAGGGCCTCCTAAGTCAGTAAGCTCTCCTTCTCCTCCCACAAAATAATCAGTATAAAACCAACCTTCACGATTATTTTTTCTTTTATCTCCGTTTTCAAATGAATTGTAAAAATTCATTTCAGGCAGATTAGTTTGCCATCCAACAGCACCACCTTTTGTAACGTTTTTAGCGGGCAAAAAACTTAACGATTCGTAATTTGCACTTACGTTTGGTGCATATTGTATGCTGAAAATATGTTCCCCTTTGTTTTCATTACTTTCCATATTTATTTCTCCATACGTCTTAAAAAGGGATAATCCACCATGGTCAATTACTTCTTTGGCCTTAGCTGCTGCATCCGCATAGTGCTCCGTTTTGTTTAGCGGATATCCAGCCATTGTAAGATAAACTTTTGACAGTAATGACTTTACTGCAGCAAGAGAGACCCTTCCACTTTCATTTATAAAGTCTAATCCGGATTCTTCGGAAAACTTTAAATCTGAAACAATTTGATCATACACAATGGTTTGTGAAGTTCGTTCAGCATAAAAATCTGGAGAACCTGTACCTACAGGTGAAGTAAGTAATGGAACATCTCCCCATATTCTGACAGCATTAAAATAAGCCCAAGCCCTTAGGAAATAGGCTTCTCCTAAAATTTGTTTTTTTCGTTCCTCAGGCATAAAAATATCTGGTACATTTTCAATTACCAAATTTGCGTTGGCAATGAGCTTGTAAGTTCCCGCCCAAACAGTTCTAGCGTGAATTAAATTAGAATTATAGGACAATGAAGATAAACTATTCAAGTCTGGATTACCAGAACTATTGTTTTTTGACTGTCCTGTTACAGCTTCTAATAAGTGCCAATTACTGGAATTGCCACCTGAAAACCCGCCAAAAACATCTCTTGTGGAGGCGTAAATTGCGTTTAAAGCAGATTCAGCATGAGTGTTGGTCTGGAAAAAAGTATCAGGGTTTAAACTTGATAGGTTATCTTCCTCTAAAAAATCTGAACAACTTATTGTTGTTGTGGTTATGAGTGCTATAATTAGTACTCTATTTAATCCTTTTATTTTAAAAATTTTCATAATTTATGATTTTGAGTTTCCTGTAATTATAGTCCAATTTGTAATCCTAGTACAAAGGTTGAGGATCTTGGATAATCATACCACTTCACTCCTTGTGATGCAACTCCACTACCCCCAAATGCGTTTTTGTCATCTACCTCTGGATCTCCCATTAAATCTTTATTCATTATTAAAAAGAAATTCTGAGCTGAAGCATATAGTCTTAAATTATTTAAGCTTATGCGCTGAAGCAATTCAGGATTAAAGGTATATCCAAGTACTAAGTTGTTTCCTCGAAGAAATGAAGCATCTTTTACCATGTGAGAATCATATAATGACACATATCCAGCAGATGCATTTCTTAGTTGTGGAATCATTGTATTTTGATTATCTGGTGTCCAAGCATTCAAAACAGTTGTATAATGATTGGAATTTCCTATTACGTTTTCACCCTCATGTAATGCAAGATCTGCAACATCGTTTCCAATGGAATATTGAAGATCAATTGTGAAATCAAAGTTTCCATATGTAAAATAATTTACAAAGGTCCCATAGGCATCGGCATATCCATTACCAATTATGGATCTATCATCATTATCAATTACATAATCACCATTGAAATCTTTATGCTTTACGTCTCCAGGCAATAAACCATATTTAGCAGCCTCTGCAGCTTCATCTGTACTCCACACTCCTAAACGAGTAAACCCATACATAGATCCCATAGCCTCACCTATTCTAATGATTGAACCACCACCTAGATAATCACCTGATCCAACACCAAAAATATCAGAAGGTGAAGCAAGCGAAAGTACTTCATTTGTATTCATCGAAATATTAAAAGTTGAATTCCAAGTAAAGTCAGGAGTATCAATATTTATTGTATTTAAACTCAACTCGAAACCACTATTTTCCATTGAGCCAATATTTTTTGTTAAGACACTAAACCCGCTTGATTCTGGAATTGGAGCATTCAACAGCATATCAGTTGTTAATCTGTTATAATAGTCAAATTCTAAATTGATTCTATTGTTAAATAGACCCAGTTCAACTCCAATGTCATACTGTGTCATAATCTCCCATCTTAAATCAGAATTTTCTAGTGTTATCAAACCAGTTCCAGCGGCTGAATTACTTCCAAAAGCTGCGGTATAACCAGGGATATTACTCCCCCCAATAAGGGGTCCAGGGCCAAGTTTAGCTTCAGAAGAGTAAGCAGGTATACTTGAGTTACCTGTTTGACCGTAACTTGCTCTAAGCTTGAGGTTTGAGATAACAGCACTATCGATAAGAAAATTTTCTTCAGATATTTTCCAGGCAGCTGCAGCTGAAGGGAAGAAAGCCCATTTATTAGTATCCCCGAACTTTGATGACCCGTCAGCTCTTGAAGTGAATGTAAAAAGATATTTGTTCTTGAAATTATAATTAATTCTAGTAAAATATGAATTAAGGGACTCAGCAGCCATATTTGATGCTGAATTTTTAAAACTTGCAGCACCTAAATTATTTGGCCCATAACCATCTGAAGGGGTGCCAAACCCATCACCCTGAAAATAATTTTGGTCAGTTTGTTGCCATGAAGCTCCGAATAAAGCTGTTATTGAATTATTTTCATTTATTTGCTTTGTATAGGTTAAATAGTTTTCTATCGAATAAAAAACATTTCTTGATTGACCTTGAATCGCCCCATTATTTCCACCATTGAAATATCCTGGATAAAATATTTTTCTTCCTTGATTTAGTACATTAGAAGCAATAATTGTTTTCATTTCTAAATCCTTAGAAAAACTGATGTTTGTAAAGAAGCTACCTATAAAATTGTGACTATCAGTATTATAATCACGATCTTTTAAATCCATTACTGGATTCCACATAAAACCACCTCCAGCTGCAGTACCAAAACCATATTCTAAATTAGTTGCATAATTTAAAAACCATGGAGGGAAGAATGGACTATTTCCAGTTGCGTATTGTACTGGCATAAATGGGAAAGCTTTAGTTGCATTTGCAAATACCCATTCACCTGTATCTTGAAATCTTTCTTGTCGAACACTAAAATCTGCTGTTCCACCAATTTTTAACCATGAATTAACTTCACTCTCCATGTTGAATCTTGTTGAATATCTTTTCATGTAAGAGTTAATAAGAAGACCTCTTTCGTCTCTTAAACCAACTGAAGCATTATAGACTGTTTTATCGTTACCCCCAGAAAATCCAAGCTGATGATTTTGGGACATTCTGTTTTGTAAAAGCTCACCATACCAATCTGTATCATAATTAGCTTTACCATTAGAGTCAAAAAGTTCATTCGCAAGAGCACCAAGAAAAGCACCTGCTCTTTTTTGATCAGGAGCTTGGTTAGCATAATTTCCAGCTGCCCATCCTGCAGGATCAAATTTTTCAGAATTTTCCCATGCTAATTGCTCTACCATTTGAAATTGTTCTGAATTCAATCTATCAGGTATCGAATTTGGGCCATAAGAGCTTACAAAATATTCAGAATTGTAAGTAATCTTAGACTCTCCAGACTTCCCCTTTTTTGTTGAAACTAATATCACACCATTTGCTCCTCTGGCTCCATATATAGCAGTAGATGAAGCATCTTTAAGAACTTCTATAGAAAGAATATCTGCTGGATTAATATAATCTATTGCAGCATTACCTTGACCTTGTGTGGCTTCACCCTGGGGTAACTGAACTCCATCTACCACATAAAGAGGGTCATTACCCGTATTTATTGAACTAATACCTCTAATACGAACTTTTGTTCTACCACCAGGTCTACCACTAGCCGTATTAATTTGAACCCCAGAAACTTTTCCCATTAAAGCTTGGTTAATTGTAGCAACTGGACGCTCCATCATTTGACCCGATTTTACACTGCCAACTGCTCCTGTCAGGTCAGATTTTTTCTGACTACCGTATCCAATAAGAACAACTTCTTCTAGCTCGTCAGAGTCTATTTCCAATGCAATACTAATATAGGATTGTCCGTCAATCGAAATCTCAACAGTTTTAAATCCTACATAGCTCACTATTAAAGTTCCATCACTCTTAACCCTATCTAATGAAAAGTTTCCATCAAAGTCTGCCTGAGTACCATTAGTTGTTCCTTTTTCTAAAACAGTTGCTCCTATAAGTGCCTCGCCGTTAGAATCGACAATGTTTCCCTTGATGGTAGTAACTGTTTGAGCATTTGAAAAATAAGCACAAGCTATTATTAAAAATAGCGTATGGGTAAATTTCAAATCTAGTTTGCTTAAAAAAATGCGACTGCAAATTTTATTCAACAATTTAGTTTTATTCATTTGTTTTTAGTTTAGAGTTTTTAAAAAGTGACCTATTCTTTTGCATTTATAAATAGAGACACTTTGCACTATGATTTGAAACCAAAATTAGAAGTGAGGTCTTAATATTTTAATTAATTTGAAATTAATAACCGATTAATTTTTAATTAAAATAGTTAACAGAAAAACCAAGTAAAAAGCTTGTAATACGTTAAAAATAAGTAGATTAAGTCTATTTATTTTGTTTTGATATTTCTTCAAAGGTTCTAGAAAAAGTTTCTCCCATTATTTCATTATAGGAAATCAAAAAAGAATTAAACACTTTTTTTGCCTGTTCATTGTGTCCTATTTTTTGTAATGAAATTATTTTACATTCAAGCGCCTTTTCATTTAAAGGATCTGCTTTAAGAATAATATCAGCTAGTGTTATGGAAGAACTATTGTTGAGGCTTGTAAAGGATAGTTTTAAAATATTTTCTAGAACAGTGAGCACTTTAAACTCAAATTCACTTTTTTCACGATCAAAACAAGTATCATTTATAGAGTCTAAAAACTTACCGCGGTCAATTAAATTTGACAACAATTTTAAATAATCTTGATTGGTTTTATCATCTCTAATCAGGTCCAAATATTTTAAAAATTCAATATAATCACAAAAGAAAGATTCACTACAGTTCAAACGATAGTATCCTTTGGAGTAAACTAATTCTATAGCATCGATGTCCTCTAAGATGCTTCTGATTTGATTAATTGTAACATTTTTTAAATTATTGGCTTTTTTATGAGGGCTGTCTGGCCATGCAATTTGCTCTAGCTTTTTTGATTCAATGCCAACTTTATTTTCACTTTTACTGCTAAAAAGAATTAAAAGAAAACATTGTCTTAGTTTAGGACTAAACAAATAGGATATATCCCGACCTTTGCTATTGATGACAACAAAATCTCCTAATAGTAATACTGAATTAGTTCTATCTAATTTAGCAATAGTGTCTTTTTCAATTTCACTAGCATCATTTTCAAGTTCCAAGGGAGTACTCTTCTTCTTGTAGAATAAATTGTATACATACAGTGCAAGACCAATGAATATGGACAGGAGCATAAGGTATAAGTATGTTTTGGAGTCTTTTTGTTCATTGATATTATTGTAAAAATCTGCTTTTGAAACAGGAGGATAGTCTATAGAAAAAACGCTTATCGTATTACTTCCATCTTTTTCATAATCTTGAGTAGTAACGAATAATTGATCGCTTGACTTATTTAGATACAAATTCGTATTTGAACGAATCTTTTCTGAAATGAATGGTATAGAGTCTCCAAATATTTCGTGCTGGCCCGTTTCTATTGAATATTTAAAAAGACTCAAATGCGTTTTGGGTATATATTCTTTATACCGTATGGAGAAAAAAGAAGATAGATCTGAAGAGGTTATTATGTTTCTTGAAGAAACATAATCATCATCTTTCATGTCCCATAGTTTTCGTATTGAGTTACTTATAAAATCTACTTCGTAAAAATCATTGTAATATACTTTCCCTAAGATTTGATCACCAGTTTTATTACCATAGCCTCCAAAAATATACAGTTTATCATTTACAATATGAGAGCCAGAAAACAACCTGGGTGTGATGTTATCTCCTTTAAACTTTAATGGAACATAAATATCTTTAGTGATGTCGTAAGCAATAAATTCATTTGAAAATTTATAATCACCATACCCGCCAAAAGTTACAAATTGTTGTTTTTTAGCATCAAAGAAGTAGGTATGGTGGTGTTTTTGCCTAAGCATTTGTTTTGAGCTATTTATCTTCCATTTATAGGGCCCATCCAAGTCTACTGAAACGATTGAAGGTTCACCAATGGGTGTTCCAAACAACTCATAAACGAATAATTTATTTTTTTGAGGATCCAAAAAACTAGTACCCACGTTCATCTGTAGAGGAAACTTTTCTTCATAGGTCTTCGAAAAAACTGTTTTTGAATTTAAATCAAAAAAACTCAACGAGTCCTTATTCTGAAATATGAACTGATCCTCATTTTTATTAAAGGTGATAGTTGTTACCGTCTGAAAATTTTTTGTGTACTCTAAATTCCAATTGTAAGCTCTGTTGATGAGCCAATTGGGATTTTCAACCCTTCCGTATTTAATTCCTAAAGAATCGTGAACAACCTCTCCATAATTTTCATTTAACTTAAAATTAAATTTTTTACTGGCATTTTCAACCTTAATATTCTTAATGGATACAGCAGGGACATCTATAATCCTTTCTCTTTTGCCAAAAACAATTTCTGGAAATTTAATTTTTAGAACTTTTTTTTGGAGGGCCTTAAACTGTTTTTCATTTATTGAGAGTGTGATATGACTCGTTGACTCGTTTAAGCAAATAGTTACCTTATTCCAATTCCTTTCACCTATTTCATTTTTATTTAGAGGAATACTGAAGATTTCTTCCTCATTATCGATATTAAATTTTAAGAAGTTTTGTATTGCTCCCTTTTGATCCTTCTCAAAGACAAGTGCTAATGAATATGAAATGGGGTTGGATTTGTCTTTTACATTAAAAATATATCCAAAAGAAGGGGTATCAGAAATTGATAAATCAAATGAAATTGTTAGGTCTCCTTCAATTTTTGGCTTTTCGTACTCAAAAAGATTTAAAGAGGTTCTATTGCTTATAACAACATCGTTTGAATTAAACTTAAGCCCCTGTGCTGTTAGGACTAGACAAGAAAAAAAAAACAATAATATTAAAGCACTGTTTTTCATTAAAATTATGAGATTATACTGATAAATATAATGAATAATAATTGAGCTAGGTGTATCTATTCTGATATCTCCAGATTTAAAAATAACGTATTGCAATCTTTTGTGCCAAATGTAAACTTAGGTATAAACAAAAAATAGGAAGGAATTTTAAATTCCCCCATTGATTTAAACAAAGCCGATTTGACGCCCTATTATGATCTAACTTATAATTTGACTCTGGAAAAGTTGTGTTGATATCCCCATTTATATTTAACATGAGTATTAATAACTTTTGCCAATAATTCACAATAGGATGTTGACAGAATAAAAAAAGCTATTTTTTAATCATTTTAGCCATTTTTAATCAATTTTGACTCATTTTTGACATTTTTTGATCATTTTTGAGTGATTTTTGGTGTTTTTGAACCATTTTTAATAAATAAATTAATGTGCTTTCATTTTAAACAAACAAAAACTGAAAATTCATTTAGGTCTCACAAATTGGAAGGCAAGATTTTAACAGGCATCTATAATGGATTTACTCATCCCAAAGTATGTTGTATTACTGAGGACGATACACATAATATTTCAAATTTGAATTGGGGTCTAATACCTGAATGGTCAAAAACTGAAGACATAAAAAAATACACATTAAATGCCAGGATTGAAACAATCAATGAGAAACCCTCTTTCAAAAATGCCAAGCGATGTGTAATCTTTGCTGATGGGTTTTATGAATGGAAATGGCTTGATCCGAAGGGAAGGAAAAAGCAAAAATATTTGATTAAATATCCTGATTCAGAATTATTTGGGTTTGCTGGGTTATACGATCAGTGGGTCAACAAAGAAACTGGAGAAATTTTAGAGAGTTGCAGTATAGTTACAACTGCTGCAGAGGGCATTATGAAGGAGATACACAATTCAAAACAAAGAATGCCAGTAACTTTAAATATTGACTCAATGAGTAATTGGTTAAATAGTCAAGCATTAGAATTTTTCAGTGATTTTGAAGCTACACCAGTTGATTAAACCCCATCACACTTCAAACTTTCCCCAAACACCCCCCTAAAACCGCTACATGGAATCTTGCGTTAAGGCATTGATATCAATGGATTTGAAGGGATTTGGATTGTATCTATTGGTGTAAAAGAAAAACCCTCCGCTTGGGAGGGTTAATATTTAAGAATTTACTCAACACAAAACTTTTGCCTAAAGTCCTCCAAAAGCAGCAAGAACTAAAATAGTAAAGTTAGATTTAATCTCAACCCCTCCATTAGTTTTACCCCATTCTTCCCATTCTTTGGTGTATTGTTCCATTTTTTGTTTTTGGTCTATTAAGTCGTTAAAATCAGATGAGCCAATAACAACCCAATGTGTTGCACCATTAGGTGAACCTATATCATAGGTGCCAAAACCAACGGGTCTGTCACCCAAAACTTTTGAGACCTTTTTTACATACTTATCGTGAGCTGCTTTAAAAGCAACTGGATCTTTCGGCTTTATATCGTAAATTTGGATTAAAGGAAAATCTTTAGGTTCGGAACCTACATAGCTTAGAAATCTTCCCGCATATGAGGGTCCCCATTCTTCTACATAATTATTTAATTTTTCAATGAAAAGAGATTGTTGATATTCTTTCAGATCATTTCTACCAAGTTTTCCTAACTCTCCAAATGCTACAACTCTATGAGTCCACATATTATCTCCAAATGTAATCCTTTCTATTTGGACACCTCCAGACGCGTAGTCAGCATTCTCATTGTGTTTAGTGATAATATTTCCTATAGCTTCTTCTGTACCTTGTTTAGCGTTGAAATGCCACAATCTAAAAGTGTTTTGAGAAAATGTATTATTTGTTAATAATACAAAACTCAATAAATAAAATAATTTTTTCATTTTAATTGATTTATGGTTAATAATACATCTAAGATATATAGAATTGGTTACATATCAAATCACAACCCTCTGTTCCAATAAAAAACTGTTCTCTAAAACCCATGCCCCTGTGTTTGGGTTAATGCTGGATTGAAACTTTTAGCTTTTAAAGACAATGTCATAGTCCACATCTTTACCTATATGCTTGGTAACATACTTGCATACCGCTTCACTATCATA
>Ga0255761_10005413_pt1 | contig 11135 bp, 9 predicted proteins | sample 071ome_29_FD_179961 | JGI IMG/M metagenome (GOLD analysis project Ga0255761, IMG submission 179961) | Coastal salt marsh microbial communities from the Groves Creek Marsh, Skidaway Island, Georgia - 071407BT metaG (version 2) | ecosystem: Environmental > Aquatic > Marine > Intertidal zone > Salt... | reverse complement strand
TCTTTTGTAAGCCGCTCTTGCCGAGTCGCTAGTTGTTTTAGAAAAAACAATGATTCTCTTTTCGCCTTCTTCGCCTTCAATTAAACTTTTACAATGAAACTTATAATGGTTTGATTCATCTACCAATTGCATTTCTGCTTTTTGGGCTTGTTTTGATTTTTTAATTGCCTTTAAAAACTTCTTGAAATCTTTGCGACTGGGTGAGCCTGACTGTGCTTTAGCAATACTTGTTGCAATTAAAGCAAGAATGACACCTATAGAACCTATATTTTCCATTATTGATACCTCTTCAACATTATTGTTTAATAATAGCCTAGAATCTTCTAATCTGACTTTTGGGAAGATTGTTTATTTTTGTTTTAATGACTGATACTACATCTGGATGAATTTTTCCTTGTAGATACCACATCGACAAAGTGGATGCGTCTGGATAAGAAAGTTTTGATCCGTATCCTCTCATGTGAACTCTAATGCGACTCAGTCTTGGGAAGTTTACAATATCTGAATGTATGTAATCTCCATCATCGCATGAAAATTCAATATCTTCTAAGTCTTTCAAATGAGTAATGTATGAAAACAGGTTTGAGTTGTATGGTTTATCTAGAGTCATATCACGCAAACTTGAGATATATAAAGTTTTAATACTGCTTGGAAGAAATTGTAAGTCGCTGTAACTCTCTATTGTACATCCAATACACTTAAGATCTGTAAATGGTTTCAATACAGAGATTTGCTCAATCAATGCTTTATCTACAATTAAGTTGCCAAGAACCACTTTTTCAATGTGAAAAGGAGCGAGAAGATCAAATCGATAATTTATTTGCGATAACCGTAAAGGAGGTGGGTCAGCATCATTTGCATCTCCGAAATGAGAAAACTTTATTCTTGCGTTATTTATTTCAAATCCTGAATAAAAGGTTTTGCCATTTCTTTCAAGGGATGGAAATTCGTCTGCCATCATCTGAGTAAACTTTAAAGTTTTTAAGTTCACACTCATGTCAACCAAAACTTGCGGAATTTGCGTGAAATCATTTCCACTAAGAGATATACTTAGTAACCGTTCTTGATCTGCTCCTATTTGAGAAAAACTTGATGGTAAAGAAGATAAATTGTTTGCTTCTAAAGATATTATGCTTGTGTTTTTCAGGTTAGAGCAAAACTCACTGGGTAAACTTTCTATCTTTGCACAATGGATTACGATCTCTTTTAAGTTTGGAGCTTTTGAGGCATTAATCAATATTTGATCAATAATATGCTTTTCTGCAGATTTCCAAGGATTGAATATGAGAATTTTCTCTAATTTTTCCAACCTAGAAAGGTCTGGTATAGACACACAGGTATGATCAAGGCTTCTTATTTCAAGAGATTTTAAATTTACCATATTGGATATGTTGCTGGGTATTTTAAAGCCTTTTCTATTGGAAAAAGAACCAAAAAATCCGGTGATTCTCAAAGAAGTAATCGCAGCTGCTTTCGACTTACTTTTGCAAAAGTTCTCAAGAGAAGTAGGTGTTTTGGGTTCATAGCCTTTAGACATAACGAAAGACCCATAGGATTTAGCCTTGGCCAAGCTCAATAACCCAACTCCTAAAATTGTTGCCATTGTTGATTTGTTTTTCACGATTAAAACCTCCGCAACTGACTTTTTGATTGCCGTTCACTTATTTCGACTAATCTTTTTAGTGTTGCTGCAATTGTTTGCCTGTCTCTTGTATTTAGGTAAGGTAACAATGAAATAAACTGTCTTTTGTTCATATCCAGTCTGGGGTTTGAACTTTCTGTAATCATGAAATCTCTTCTGAATTGATCATTCCATCTCCGATCTACATGGACATCCAGTCTATTAAACGATTCAGACTGAAATAAACTGTTCGGTAATTTGTCTACCATTGTTTTATCAAGATCCAGTTCTTTTAATTGAGGTAATGCATATCCAATGTTTTCAGGAATACTTGGTATTGGGGAGTCTATAAAAGAAAGTGAAGTTAACTCCTTAGAATCTAAAATCCAATTTGGGAAGGTGGTCATTGTCGGTATTTTATCAAAAATAACTGTTTTTAATGATGAAAGATGTTTTATTTTAGGAATTGGAACTTCTATTGAACCTAAGTATAAAAATACCAAAAGCATGCGAAGCCCTAAAGGACTTTTATTTATATCGTTCAGCATTTTTGATTGTATCTCTAAGGGAACTTTTTTATTCAAACCAAAGTTAATGCTGAGTCTTACAAGATCTTTACAATGAACAGGAAATATGAGATTTTCTATTGAAGCTTCATTAAGATTGATTTCTCGTATGTGCTTGATGTTTCTTAATGGCTGAGTGTTTGTATATACTCCCTCTAAACTTATCTCTTTTCTGCTCTTTTGAATTACAGTTGTATCCATAAACTCAGAAAAGGCATTGTTTAGTGCAAACTCATTTTTTACTGTAATGTCAATAATCCCACTTGATTCTCTTAGAGAAGGAGCTTCATAAGAGTCTTCGTGGTTTAAGAGATTTATACCAAATTCTTTAATTCTAGAGTCGTTTGAGGCGATATTTATATTAGGTATTAAAGAATTCTCAAATCTTAAACTGTAGTTTTCTAAAATAATTCCTTCAAAATATAGAAACGAATGCCCTGCCCCACGAGAGCGATAACTGTTTTCTCTAACTCTGCCATATTTTAAATACACTTCACTTTCTAAAATAACCCTAAGTGCTTCGTCTGATAAACTTGTAGAAAGTATACTTTCTTCTGTTTCTAGTCCGTTTTTTGCTGTTTGAAAAACATTTATGTGCTGCCCCTTTGTAAGAAAGGCTCCCCAAGGAAAATGATTGTAAATATTCAATCCATCTATGTCCAAAGTTCTAAGTTCTTTGCATTTCACAATCTGCTTTGGAATAAACAAATCAAAATTAGAGACTTTTGGATGATTAACACTATACCTAGCAGGCCAAAAACTACTGCCATCGTTTGTATGCCGATTCCAGCTATTTGTATAATCGAATACAGGGCAGTGTATTCTAATAAAATTAAGTTTTCTGCACTTTTGTATTGCAGTTGGTATAAATCGAACAGGTATGCCGCCTATTTCAAGGTGTTCAAGTTTTGTGCAGGACATATTTTTGGGGATAATGTTTACAAATTTATCTTCTGTATTCCCCCATCTTGAAGGTTTAATATACTTTACATTTATCCTTTTGATCTTCCTTAAATAAAAGACTTTCTGAATTTCGCTTATTTTATCCCAGATGTTTATACCTTCCATCTTAATGTCAATACTTTCAAGAGATAGCAGGTTTTCTAGTCCATAAACTTTACCAACAGTGTTGTCATACCGAACGGTTTTAGTTCCACCACCCCAGCCTTGACTTTCTCTTTCATAGTAAGATCCATAATCACACAATCTTAAAACTTTTAACTTTTTGCAACTGTTTGGAGAGAACGAAATTTCTAAAGATCTTCCAGTTATAATTAGGCGATCAAGATTATTGAAGTTGTTTATAATAATTGAAGAACGACCCCAAGACCCTCCAGTAAAAGGACTTCTATCTTTATAGTCATATTGATCATTTTTCAAACAAGAATATTCATAGCCTTGATTAACTCTTAATTCTTTAAGGTTTGGAATCATAGATAAATTATCGAATGTAATTTGATCTCCAATTGCATCCAATTTTGCTTTTTTCAACTTTGTTAAGCCTGAAAGGTTTGAGTGGATAGTAGAGTGGCATTCGGATAACAATCGAACCTCTTCAAGTTTTGTTAACTGAGAAATAAATGAAAAGTCGTAGTTTTTTGAGGTATCTTCGATGTTTATACTCAATCTTTTTAAGTTTTTCAGGTTTCCAAGCATTTGAAGATTTGATACGCTTCCTACATCTATGCTTAAGTTTTCTAGTTTAAGGCAATTTTGAAGAACAGAGCAATCTATATGCCCTCCTGAGAACCCTAAATTGGTTAATCTGGTTAGATTTAAGGTGGACTGTGGCAAAGAACTTGAACTACGCAGAAATAAATTCCTCAGCCATTTTGCATTTACAAATGCTTCTTCAGGAATAAATCCGTAAGAACCTTGAACATACAGCGACTCAAGGTTTTTGTATAGTTGGACAGGAGGAAATTTGCCTTCCCTTACTTCAGTAAATGCAATTGAGCCGATGTAATCATGACCCAACTTTGATATCTCTTTTAACTCACGCTTATTCGACTTCCATCCACCGCAAGAACCCCAATATTCATTTTCGGAGTATCTGCATTTAGGTCGATAAAAAAAATCAAAAAAGGTCTCAGAGTGCCAAACATTGTCAGTATTTACATCAGACAAAAGTGAGAATTCAAACAAATCGATAAGGTTTGAGGATTTTATTTTTGCACTTGATCCTTGAAAACCTTGCTTTGTAGCTCCAAGAACAGCAGCTCCAAGTATTGTTGCGAGCGTTGTTTTATTCATGGTTAAAATCTCCGCAATTGACTTCCAGCGCCTTGATTAATTCTATTAATAAGATATCTTACAGCATCTGGAGTCATCGTAAAATCTCTGTTTGGATCTGGATTTAATACAGCTCTTGTAATATCATCCAATGAAAAGTTAAATCGAGTATTTGCACCATCATCAGTAAGTATCAGTCGGCTCAAGCTACTATTTAAAATATCGCTATTGATTTCTTCCAAAGGTGTGAACAAAGCTTCAAAGTGATATATGTTTTGCAAATAATCAAACATTCTATTGGGTAAAAACCTTATGTTTGTTCTTGTGATATCCAAGACCTTTAGTTTTCTTAACTTTTTTATATCATCTGGTAGTTCATGAATTGGATTTCGGCTTATATCCAAAAGTTCTAGATTATTTAATGTAAAAATACTTTCAGGTAATTGATTGATGCCTGTTTCGCTGAGCACCAATTCTTGGGTGTTCTTGAACAGGGGCAACCAGTGGGGAACGCCATTGGGGAGTTCTATTTCGAACTCGATATAAGTTATGTTGTCTGGATCTCCAACATAATCCAGAGGTTCTTCTAGCATCTGTTGGGTACGAACAAGTAAAACATTGTTTCTATTTCTAGAGCCTAAAAGCGTATTGTGAACACCATATTTTTCCGCAAAAAGGTTTGCCATTTCTTCAAATCGCAGAGCATTTTCAGCAGGAACTTTATCCATAAACCCAACCGAAAAAGCCTGAGCAAAAATTCCAGACCAAACATTTCTTATGTTTTGAGTTTCAATAGATTCTATTCGTTTTAAACTGCTGCTTTGGTTATCCATAACATCTATGATGACAATATCTCCATCTGGAGTAAGTATGAAATTATCTCTATTGCCATCAATCTGTATTTTGTGCTTTGCCATTTTAATTGCAGTATCAAAAACTTCGTCTATTTTTGAAGGGTTCATATTTGATATTCGTATGATTTGAGCCACAAATTCTTCAGATACATCATCCCTGCTTTTGTTTCGATCAAGAAAAATAGACCGTCTACTGATTAAAGATTCTCCCTCAATATAAGGCTCAAATACAATCTTGCCCTGACTATATTGTCTGCTCGGATATCCAATGCGTATATCAGTAGGCCTCTGTGGTTCACTATAGCCATATCCCATGTGACTACTGTAGTTGTCCTCACTTAACCCTTTATCTATCTTTAAAACTTGATTTTGAGCCGTTAAATACGCCTTTCTATTTGATCCTGCACCGATATATCTTAGATTGCCTTTAAATGCCTGTTCAACAGAAGTAATATCTTTGTTCTTTCTTTGTTGCATCGCTGCAACGGCTGCTTTCTTTTGCTCTATAATCTTATTAAAAGAATCTATGTTTTTGATTTTATCTTCAGGTTCTGAATTCTCTAGAATATGCTCTATTGCCATTTCAATATAGAAATCATCTAAGTCAGAAGATTCAACAAACTGAACTGCCCTTTCTAGCAATTCGTTGTCAAGATAACCATCTTTGTTTTTATTACCGCTTTTCTTTTTAAATACGGATAATGCAGCCAGACCTATGACTACTGATAAAGAACTTTTATTTAACATTTTTTAAAACCTTCTTAACTGTGATTGGGTTTCATCTTTTATGTGCTTTGATATTTCAAAGGCGACATTCCCGTTAATCCTTCCACTCCTCACCCAGTTTATCAACTCTGATTTTGATGGACTTGCAAGGTAATCTGAATGTTCTCCCCACCTTGATTCATCATCGTATCGCATATTTCTTGGAATATCCAAGTGCTGAAGAGACTTTAATTTTAATATATCACTGGATATAGAATAATTATCGCTTTCTTCTAGATAGGTGATTTTAAGGGATCTCAAGTTTTCTAAGTGAGAAATTTTCTGCCAAAACTCATCATTAATACTAAAGCCAAAACAGCCATCAAACCATAGATTTTCAATAGAATCAGGGAGATTGTTTGGCTTTCGTATCCAACATCTATTAAGCATCACATCTTTGATATTCATATTTCTTAAGGTATTGAAAAAAGAATAGCTTAGATTTAGATTAAAATACGCTAACTTTATCTTCTTTATGTTGAATATTTGTAGATCAGAAAACCCTTTGATAACACCAGCGAAATTAGGATAACTTTTTGGATTATTGTAAATTAATCTACCCAAAGATGATTTGTGCCAATCATCATTCATAAACGATATTTCGCCTTCTCCTTCGTGATTGAAGTATATTTGGAAGCCCCCATAATATCTAGCGTTAATCGACCCTCCCCAACCTAAGCCTGCCAACTGAGGAAAAGAATCTTTCATATTTCCTACGAAGTCAAGATTTTCCATTTTTGTTTGCCCTAGGACTGGCGGTATGCTTTCAAAAGGATTCCAAGATAAATTAACTTTTAACCCAGTACCTTGAGTCCCAATCAAGGAAAAATAATCTGGAAGGTTTATGAATTTGTTACTTTCTAAGTTGAGGTTAGAAAGCAGTGTAAGGTTTCCTATTGAAGGGGGAAGATTGGTTAGCTGATTTTTAGATAAGTCAAGATGTTTAAGTTGAATTAGATTGCCTATCGAATTTGGTATGGATATAAGCCTCATATCGCTAAGGTTTAATTGCTTAAGATTTACTAGATTACCAATAGAATCCGGAAGATCTATAAGAAACCCTCTATCTGAAGAGTTTGCATTACCTGGCTCTATATATAGTATTTCTAAGTTGGTGCATGCAAATATGGACTCAAGAAACCTCTTTTGAAATATTTTTTGGCTTCTTTCGGTCACTGCCTCCATCTTCATGTTTTTGTTTTTAAGAATCTTGTCTGTACCAATCCTAGATGATGTAATAAACACCTTTTTCAGTTTCGGCATTATAGAAAAGTCTGGTAGAGCAGAAATCGGCATATCAAAATTATTAAACTCTATCCTCTCAACATTTACAAAGTTTTCTAAAGAAGGTGGAAGTATAAATGGATTGTACTCTCCACTCCAAGAATCATAGTAATCGCCCCATTTATCAAAAGAAATTGCTGTATATTTTTTGGCTCTTGCTTTGCTTTTTGCTGTATTTGCAAACCCAGAATAGTTCTTTGGTCTATACACACCATCTTTTGCACTAGAGCCTGAACCTGACTTAAGTAAACTTAAAGCAGCTGCACCTACTATTGTAGTTAATGTGGATTTGTTAATCATGGCTTACCCTTATATTTGTCCAAGACATTTTGGCTTTTGGCGTTTTAATATACCTGCTTGATTCTGTATTGAACTCTCTGCTAATCAAATCCCATAAAGCCGCTTTTTCATCTGCATCAGAGTTTTTTAAAAAAGTCATAAAGTGAGAAAAGTCTCTTTCAGTGGGGGTTGGAAAAACAATTACTTCTTTGTTATTTGGGTGGTTGAAAGAATATGCATACCCAGAACCCGCCCAATTGTTTGTCCAATATTCAAAAACAGATGAGTTCGGCCAAGTTCCTTTGAGTTCTGGAGCTGGAGACACAGTGATTTCTACAGGCATTTCTTTTTCAGAGTACTTCATTTCATTTGTAGTAAAGTTTATTGCTTTATGTGGTATTCGTAAAAAGGCTTCACAAAGTTTGTTTGAGAAGTCATAGTTTCTTAAAAGTGGCAAAAATTCAGATACAAACATTTTTCGGTCGTTAGAAAAAGGGGTGATGATGTAATTGGCCCCATCTTCCTTTAATCTAAAGCAAGCCTGTATTGATTTTTTACCAAAGTTTATTGATGCAGAACCTGCCACGCCTAATCTCCAAAGTTTTGTTCTAGCATTTCTACAATGTCTGCAGATTCTCCCATGCCTACACCATCGACTTCTATGTAGGGAACTGTTGTTACACCGTCTCGCTTTTTGCTTAACTGTTTTTTATACTTTGCCTCAGATACATCCTTTGAAGTCCATTCAATACCAAGTTCTTCAAGTTTATCACGAACCTTTTCACAGAAAGGACAATATTCTAAATGGTATAAAACAACTTTTGGCTTTTTATAATATGATCCTTCTTTGCTCTGAGTCTTTGATAAATGAAGAAAAGATAGCCCAATAAGACCAACAGCTCCAATACCAATAAATAGATTTTCGTTTTTTATTCTCATCTTTCACCCACCATGTTTACTGTTAATATAATAGCCTACATTTATTTTTAATGGTATTATAAAGAAGTTCTGTTTTGACATCTAATATGGGATTACAATGAATGCTGTCGATAATGTAGCAAAATGGCTAAATGTATCAAAAGAAGATTCTAAAAAGATGATACAAAAGTCTATGGAGGCCTATAATCTTGGAAAAGAAGCGTCATTTTGGTTTTTACGATCTCTAAGTTTAAATATAAACACCTCTCAAAAACCCTTTCAAGATGTAACCCAAGAGGAAAAACAGAAGGTTTTGGATATCTACTGTGAAGAACATCGATCTTTAGATTCAAAAGAAAGTCACTGGCCTGATTATGTCTCCGCAAAAGACTACTTATCAAGAACAACAATCGAAGGATTTACATCTAAGTATGGAGATGTTCCTTCTTGGCTTTACTCTAAAAACCTTTCTTCACCATACACCGGAGTTAATTCAAGATATATTGATTCAATGATTTACCCAGTTTTTCCCAAAAAACAAAGAGTGGAGAGCTGTTTTCAAAGCGTTTTGGTTAATTACATTGTGAATAATTATGAAGAAGTATGTAAAGATTGCCCAAAAGAAATAAAAGAAGCGATTGCAACTGGATTCTTTGATAATCTCGTAGAAAAATCATTCTTTGAAAATTACCATTCAAGAAGCCAAGTCGCTGTTTCATTTGTTTTATCTGAAAATGGTATCAGTTATTTTATTGAAAGCACATTAAAGGCCGATGTTGACATATTGAGAAAAGCAAAAGATTATTTTAAAAAGAATGGGTATGTTTTTCCTGAAACTCTACCCAAAATGCCTTACGGTTTCGATATAATTCTCGCTATGAACCGTTCCTTCGATGGAACTGCTTACTCTAGGTTATGGAGAAATTAATCCCATCATAACCATAAGTTCTGCAAAGTTCTTTGTCCAAACGCATTTAAGATACTCTGCCTTTACTGATTTTACAAAATCCAAATTGATTTTGGCAACTTGCTTTCTTGTTTCTGCGTAATTGGCATTAACATACCTTAAACCATCAAGTCTACAGACACCAGAAATCTTAGCAGATGGGGTATCAATGTGTAGCTGATCTAATTTTTCATATCTAAACAAAACAGACCACACCATATCATTTAAGGGTGTATAAGAAAGTATTGGGCTGTACTTATTGTTTAAATGCTTTAAATCGCTTTTTGCAATAATTAGAAGCTTTTTAGAAGGTACTTTTATTTTTCTTGAACCCTTAAACTTATCCGAGGAAAGTATTAACCCAGAACCTCTTGTTACCTTTATCCACGCTGTTGACTTGGATAGTGTAAAAATAGAATGTTCTAATGATGAAAGTTTTCTTTGAGAGTGCAGTTTTTCTGCTGCATCAATTAAAATAATCGGTCCGCTCCCACCAAAGAAAACTCTTTTATTCTTAATAGAGAAAGGTTTTAAATTTTCAAAGTCATTCTTGTATTTTCGTTTAGGCATTTACATTCTCTACTGCTTCACTGCGTTCCGCACCAACTTCGTCACGATGCTCCTCGCTGGTATTTTCTGCTTCACCTGCATTATCTTTGTATTTGAAAAGCCATTCATATCGCTTTCTTTTTGTAGATAAATATTCTTCATCATGATCCCACTCATAGGCTTCCTGCTCTGCCCTTAAGTTCAAATAAGCTTCTGGACCATCCATCTTCTTAACAAACCTGTTTTTTGCATAATCCCATAAGTATATGAACAAGAATCCAACCATTCCAGTTTCAAGTTGTTGTTGGAAGTGAATTACTTCATGTCTTTTCACTCTTTCACTCATAGTTCCTTTTGAGAAAACAAACCCGAAAAGAGAGATTGCACTTATATTTATTGGCGCAAACTTTTCCATAAAAACTGGAACTTTTGAATTCTCAAAAAAGAATGGTTTTGCGTCTCTTAAACTTTTCATTTCAACCCCTGCTACATATAGTTACTATATATAGAAAAAACTTTGCTAAACTTAAAACTGTGATAATGTGCTTTATAGCTGCATTATCCTATACACAAAAAACTTTGGTTTAACAAAGTTTCTTGCTTTTTGCTAGAATCTTGTGTAAAAGATATATCGGAAAACTTTGCTCTCTCTATATGGTGACTATATGACCCCTCGAAATCAAGATTATGTTCAATTGACTCTTCCTTTTTTGGCAGAAGCAATTAAAACACCTGTTTTAGATAATACCACAAAAACAAAAAAACAAGAAGAAAAAATCAAAATAACATCCCACCCAGCCATTGTTGATGAAGTTATAGGTGGAAAAGAAGTAGTTGAACACCTTAAGACAGATGAAGCCCAAGCTTGGGAATGGACTATGGATGTTGAAAAGTGGATATGGAAGCAAATAAGAGACAGGAATATACCAGAGCAAGATAGGGAAGATGTTTATAACCTTTGTGTTATCGAAGTTTTTCATTTAATGAAAAGGTACAATCCAAAATACTCAAAAGTTTCATGGGCAAACTTTGGGATATTGAAGGCACTGAAAGAATATGAATCAACAAGTGGAGTCGTTCGTTTACCTTTTCATGTACTTGAAAAAATGGCCAATCTTAGA
>Ga0255761_10005411_pt1 | contig 11138 bp, 6 predicted proteins | sample 071ome_29_FD_179961 | JGI IMG/M metagenome (GOLD analysis project Ga0255761, IMG submission 179961) | Coastal salt marsh microbial communities from the Groves Creek Marsh, Skidaway Island, Georgia - 071407BT metaG (version 2) | ecosystem: Environmental > Aquatic > Marine > Intertidal zone > Salt... | reverse complement strand
TCTGCAGGTTCTACTTGCCAAGATTGATTTGTTTCACTCCAAAATGATAGATCTCTTTCGGAGAGTTCGAATGTAATTTTCTTTGACTCGCCAGGTTCTAAGGAAACCTTTTCAAACTTTTTTAACTCCTTAATAGGACGATCTATTTTAGATTCAGAAATCTTCACATAACCCTGCACTATCTCTTTTCCAAAAACATCACCTGAATTAGTTATATCTAATTCGAAAGCTGCAACTGATGAAGTGCCTTTTGGAGGGACTGCTCTTAAATTAGAGTAGTCAAAGGTTGTATAAGAAAGACCATGTCCAAAAGCAAATAATGGTTCAATCTCTTCCCTGTCATACCATCTATAACCAATAAACAGTCCTTCCTCATAATCCATTTGAAGATCCTTACCAGGATATGTTGAATAAGCTGGTGTATCAGATAAGTTCTTCGGAAAGGTCGTTGGTAATTTTCCGGATGGATTTACCTCACCAAATAATACATCAGACAAAGAGTTTCCAAATTCTTGACCAGGAAACCAGCATTGAAGAATTGAATTGGCTTTATCTACCCAAGGCATCTCACAAGGTGAGCCTGTATTTAATACCACAATAGTATTTTTATTGAGGTTACAAACTTTTTCTATCAATTCATCCTGGTTAGATGGTAAATCTAAAGAAGTCCTATCATTTCCTTCTGTTTCCCAATCTGAATTTGTGCCAACAATAAGAATTACTGCATCTGCTTCCTTTGCTAAAGACGTCGCCTCTTCCATTAAGTCGTGCTGATCAGGTGCCTGCATACCAATCTGCACGGCAGGGAATCTACCTTCCCACTTGTATTCAATAACTAGCGAATAAGTTTGTCCTTCTTTGAATTCGATCTTACCTCTTTTTGGAGCAGACCCCATAGCAAAGAAAGTTTCTCCAGGTTCTTGAGATGTCCAATTATCAATTAAAACTTCATCATCAACTAACAACCTTGAAGGCCCTATACTAAAAATTTCAAAGTCAAATTCACCTGAAAATTCAGGTTTTAATGTTCCAGAAAACCTTACACTTAAAGACGGCCTTTTAGATTGAGCAACAATATCTAGACCAAAACCTCCCATAGCCCAAAACTTATTTCCTTTAAGGATCTTTGTTTCTATTGGCGATCCCTTAAATTCTTGACCATCGTAAAAATCAACAGAAAAACCTTCATTCTCCGTAAATAGAGATTCAGGTATAGCTGGTAAAAATTTGTGAGTGTGACAACCCTTTGCATAAGTTACTTCAACATTTTCATCTAATGCGGCTTTAATCCCTTCAAGAGGATGAACAACATAATGAGGATTTAAAGAAGCACTGCCTCCTCCTAAATATTGTCCCTTAAGTGCATTTGGCCCAATAACAGCAAGTTTTTTTATTTTTTCTTTTTGTAAAGGTAATACGTGGTTGTTTTTTAATAAAACCATACCTTCAGAACCAGCTTTTCTTATTAAGGTTTGATCTTCTTTAAGATTATTACTCTCTTCAGGTTTCTCTTCTGGTTTGTCTAGTCTTCCAGTGAAATCAGCCACTCTTAAAATCCTTCTAACCTTGTCATCCACCACTTCTTCAAGTACCTTGCCATCATTCACCGCTTTAACTAAATTTTCTCCCCAGCTCCTAGCAGGACCTGGCATTTCACAATCAAGTCCACCATTAGCATTCCCAATAGTGTCTTGTGCCGCTCCCCAGTCACTGACAACATAACCTGGAAAGTTCCATTCTTCCTTGAGAATCTTATTTAAAATATCAGCATGAGAAGAGCAATAGATATTGTTTAGCTGATTATATGCAGACATAACAGACAACGATCCAGCCTTTACTCCCATCTCAAAAGGTAATAGATAAAGCTCTCTTAAAGTTCTTTCATCAATATTAGAACTTACAAAATGCCTTTGGTATTCAGTGTCATTACCAATAAAGTGCTTCAAGCATGCTGAAACTCCTACAGATTGGACACCTTTAACATAACTACTTGCTAACTCACCTGTAAGAATTGGGTCTTCCGAATAACATTCAAAATGTCTTCCACCTAAAGGGTGCCTATGTAAATTAATTGTAGGTCCGAGGAGAACATCAGCATCTTTACTCTTCGCCTCAACACCTATAGCCCTAGCTACATCTTCAACATTTTTTTTATCCCAGGAAGATGAAAGGCATGACGCACTGGGAAAGCATGCCGATGTAGCTCCTGAAACAGAGTCTCCCCTTGCTCCAATCGGTCCGTCGGTCATCTTAACTCTGGGTATATTTAACCTAGGTACACCAGTTGTATGCCAGGCTGTGGAACCAGATAAAATCGAAACTTTTTCTTCGAGAGTAAGCTCGCTAATCAGAGACTCTATTCTATCCATAGAATTTAAAATGTTTTAGGCGTAGTCTCTTTTTTTATAAATTGAATTCTTAGGTTTAGAAAAGACATTTCTAACCATGGGCTCAAACTCTTCTAAAGACATATTTTCATATTCAGGATCAAATGAATTTTGATCATACTTTGCACAGAATTCTGCACAGGCATGCCAGTATGGGCTGTCACGGTACTCGTCTCTCATGTTTTTATCTAAGCCCAAATACTCGAAAAAGTAGTAACCTTGGAAAATACCATGATGTTTCACAATCCAGTAATTCTCTTCTGATACGAAAGGTTCAAGCATAGTGGCTGCTAAGTCAGCATGATTAGCAGATGCTATAGTGTCTCCGATATCATGAAGCAAAGCACAAACAACATATTCTTCATCCCTTCCATCTCTATAAGCTCTTGTTGCAGTTTGTAAGCAGTGGGTGAAGCGATCAACTGCAAACCCCCCAGTATCACCTTTTAATATAGATAAATGATCTAAAATTCTATTAGGTAAATTTTGTGCAAATTCAGATGCGTGCTCACCTATGATGGCGTAGTCTTCAGCCGTTCCATTAAGCATTTCGGTAAAAGTTGCTTGTTTCGACATATATCCTCCCTTTTTTTATTAATTATGCCGCAATATCCATATTTTTCATATACTCAGCTCATCCAGTTATTTATGGTTTTTCCTTCTGGATCAATTAATACTCCTGGGTTCATTATGCCCTTAGGATCGAGTGATGACTTCGCTGACCTTAGTACTTTACTAAATAATTCTGGTCTTTGATGATCATACCCTCTAGGTCTATGATCTCTGCCAACTGCGTGATGGTGTGTAACAGTACCAAGATTAGAGACACAAATTTCATTAGTTGCAAGCTTAATGTCTTTCCATACATCAATCATAGTTTCAGGTGTAGCAAATGCTCCAAAAGTAAAGTAAGGAGCAAGCCCATCTGGATAACTGTGAGTGATTCTGCAAGTAACTAAGGAAGGCTTACCGGTAATGCTTAGGATAGCTTTAGCTGTCTGTTGTTTGATATCCTCAATAAAGCTCATGCTTTTATCCCAAGTTATAGAAGTTTCAAAAGTGTCTTGAATAATACCTCTCCTTGTAAAGCTTTCTCGTAAATATGGAGCTTTAATAAAACTATTTCTCCAACTTCCTGAGGAACCTGAACGGTGCGCATTTGATGATTCTGCAGGCTTCTTAAAAAGTCCTTCATTTTCTTTTGCAATATCTAAAGCTCTATCAAGTGAATAAGTTTTATCGTGATCACTAGATTCAAAAGCAAGGATTAATAAATGTTTAGTTCCATCACCTGCTCCATTAAATAGAGCTTCATTTGCATCCAATAACCTACAGTTAGCAGGAAAAAGACCCGCTTGACTGATCTGTCTCAAGGCATTTAAAGCATTTACATATTGTTCAAACTCAACAGTACATGAAGACCTGTAAGTAGGTCGGTCTTGCAAACGCATAGAAGCTTCTGTAATTATTCCCATAATCCCTTCAGAACCTATAGCAAATCTGTCGGGGCTTGGTCCTGCTCCTGAGCCGGGTAACCTTCTGGTTTCGTATAAACCTGAAGGGGTAATCATTCTTAAAGATTCTACAAAGTCATCTATGTGTGTGTATAAAGTAGCGTAATGGCCTCCTGATCTTGTGGCTATCCATCCTCCAAGAGTAGAAAACTCAAAACTTTGAGGATAGTGACGCATTGTCAAATCATGTTTTTTGAGTTTTGCCTCTAGATCAGGACCAAAAATTCCACCCTGTATTAAGGCTGTTCTGCTATCTCTATCTATATCAACAATAGAATCAAGGTTTTTCATATCTAGGGATATAACACCTTTATAATCATCTCCTACAAAAGTTTCTACGCCTCCACAAACGCTTGATCCACCTCCGTATGGTATGACGGCAATATCATTTGAAGAAGACCAATCTAGCAGATTAGTTACATCTTCTTCAGAATTTGGAAAAGCTACTAAATCTGGTGGATGAGGAAAATGACCTAAAATTGATCTGGCAGAATCAGGAAAAGATTTACCGTAAGAATGGTTTAATCTTTCTAGTTTATTGCCGGACAAGATTCTTTCTAAAGATTGCGTTGATTTAATTCTAGGATCAGGTAAATCTATGTCATTAATGTCAGGGATATCTATTCTGTTGACAGATTCTAAATTAAAGGTAGTTGCGATTCGTTTATCAATATTATTCTCTTCATCTTCTGTGAGTAATTCATCTTCATACCCCCATCCCCAAAATTTTCTCTTTCTCATGCAAATACTCCTCTGGAGAATCTTATAATGCAACAAACTAAACAGCAAAGAGAAGTAATGTTAGAATGCTTCTTTTAATTGAATAAATATGGCAAAAAAATACGAAAATTTCTCTGTAGGAGACAACCTCTCTAAGACTAGTGATTCTTATTCTGCGTGGACTAATGATCTTCTTAGAAAATTGGTTGCAGGAAAAACTATTATTCAACCTAGTGAATCAACCGGCGGGCATCGATTGATTGAATCTGAAGTTGTCTATGTGTTTCTATCGGGTGTAGGGCAAATGGAAGTGATTGAATATTCAAACCATGAAGCTGGCCACGGAACAAATCCTAGCTTTGGTATAGAGCATAAAGCTGAACTGACTATTGTGTCTGGGGATATAGTTCTTGCTGAAGAAGGTGACTACATAAAAGTTAATAACACCTCTGACCAAGAACAACTTACTTACCTTAGAATATTTGATAGCGAAGGCGCTCGTAAATAAAAAAAATCCCCACTCGAGAGTGGGGATTCCGAAAAGCGTATCTCAACTACTTTTCAACTAACTGTTAAAACTGTTAGCCGGAACCCGGGGTAACCCGTGTCAGAAGGATACTCCTGTTGTTCCTCTTCTAAAATAAATACTAATAGTGATCACCTCCTGTAGAGGGTAATAAAGATCCACTGATTCAATTCCCCTCGTGTTAAATTGAATGTGGGACGCCTAAAGAAAGAATATCAATAAAATTATTTATAGAAAAGTATTATTTGAGTACTTTACGATTTAAGATTCAACCAAGAAGTTTCTTCAAGAGATAATTCTATTTTAGTTGCTTCTAAGGAGCTTTCTGTTTCAAAAAAGTTTCTTGGCCCAATCAAAGGAAATGAAGGAAATTCCTGATTTAAAACAAAAGCTAAAGCCATTTGTATTGGATCTACTGACTTCTTTGATGCCAATTCGAAGCATCTAGATCGTCTCTCTGAGTTATCTTCACTGCCCCAAACCCTTTCTTGTTCTTCTCTGTTTGGATCTGCAACATGAGCAGCTCCTGAAAATTCTTGCGAGTCAAGAAAAAAGCCTCGCGCCTGACTAGACCAGGGAAAAATTGCAATTTGCTTTTCTTTTAAATAATTAACATATTCTTCTTCAGAACAACTAAAGCAACCAGGCCAAACAGGATTATTCATATGTGCAAGGCTGAAATTATTACTTAAGATTGTAAATCCGTCTTTTCCTTCCTTTTCAGCATATTCATTTGCCTCTTTAAATCTTTCTAAAGACCAATTGGAAGCACCAAATACTTTGATGAGCCCTTCATTTTTTAAATCATTCAAAGTATCTATAAAGCCTTCAACAGGTAGGGACTCGTTATCCCTATGGAGGCAGTAGATATCCAAATAGGAAGTCGACATGCGAGACAAAGTCTCTTCAAGTTGTGGTCTAATTTTTTCTGGCAAACAGTCAGGTGTATGTGCGCCCTTACCTAACACAACAACCTCATCTCTAAGATTTCTTGATTCCATCCAACTGCCTAAATAAAAATCACTCTTTCCATTGTTATAGATGTATGCGGTATCAAACACATTTCCACCTTTTGAATAAAAATGATCAAACATAGCGAAAGCATGATTTGTATCTGATTGATTATCACAACCAAACACAATTCTCGATAACTCTTTGTCTAATCCAGGTATGCTAAGAGTAGGTAAAGATTCCCTATGAGTGTTTTGTGAGATTATTGGCAGTTGCCTCCTTTCTCCCCTATCTTCGTCATAAACCACCTTTAATGCTTTACGCCAAGTATCTAAAGCAATCATGTTCCCATGAGAGTCATTATGAGGAATAAGATCTGACTCGGTGTTGTGGTTCTTCAAGTTTTCCGAAAAGTGATCTATCTCAAGTGCATACAATCCTTTATCAGTAGTTATATCAATTGATTCTTCATCTCCATTACTCTTCTTGAGAGTGATTTGAGATTTCCTCTCAGTAAACTCGCCGCAATGCCAAGGCTGATTAAGAACGATAGTAGTTTTGCCATCTGAAATTTCTACATCACTTGCAGAACTTAAATTAGTAGCTGATTTAAGTTCTGCCAAAGAACCATCTTCAAAAGCTAATTTAGCCGAAGCATTTAAGTCTATTCCCTGAGAATTTAGTTCACCTTGGCCTTCAATCGAAACAGGGTTCATAAAATTCTTTCCATGGACAGCTCCTACTGCATGTCGTGAAATAGACATAGGGTAACAACCGATATCAAGAATAGACCCTCCTCCAAGTTCTTTATTTACCAATCTATGACTTTCAGGCACATCTACTGCAAAACAAAACTCTGCTCTTATGTTCAGTGGGCTCGTCAAGTTTTCTTGAATGACCTTCATCACCTGTTGAGTTTGAGGGTGTATCTTGTACATAAACGCTTCCATCAAGAGAGTATTGTTCTTTCTCGATATATCAATTAAAGCCATAGTTTCTGTAGCATTAATTGTCATAGGTTTTTCACAGAGGACGGCCTTCTTGTTCCTTAAGCACTCTGCGCTAAGTTCAAAATGACTGGTATGAGGTGTCGCTACATAGATAGCCTCTACCTCATGAAGCGAAATTAAACTCTGATATCCTTCTATTGCACTACAGTTATAAGGTTTAGAGAAATCTTCAGCTCTTTTTAATGACTGACTAGCAACAGCAACTAATTCACCTTCAGTCTCTTGTAATGCATCAGCAAAAGCTTTTGCAATTGCTCCTGTTCCTAGTATTCCCCATTTAATAGGTTTCATTTGTTTGCCTCTTGAAGTTGTCTTAGTAAATCTTTGTGCATCTTTGCATCAATAGGATAGAAATAAATAATAACTAGGCTTAATGCAACGCCAATTGAAGGTATTAAAGTCATTATTGCTTTCATGTTATCTATAGTTGCCTCTGATTGAATCTCATTAGCCTGAAAACCTATGAAGTCTAAAACAATACCTAAAATTATTATGGCAAAAGCAATAGATCCCTTTTGTGCAAAAGTCATGAAGCCGTAGAGAGATGATTCACTTCTTACTCCTGTATGCACCTCCCCATACTCAATAGTGTCAGGTAGCATGGACCAAAAGAGTATGCCTCCTGCACCAGAACCAAAACCAATGAAAGCTACCAAAAAAAGTAACTCAATCAATGTTTCTATTTCGTATAAGTAAAAAACCATTAAAGCAATGAGAGTGATGGAACTTGAGGTAAGCCAGGTTAATTTTTTACCTATGTTATTGGAAATGATCCACCAGATAGGGATACTAAGAAATGCCACTATACCGCTTGTAAATAATATGGTCCCTTGATGCTCATGCAGATTCAGGGCATATTTTGTGTAGTAAATTAAATTATTTCCAAAAAAGATTGTTGTAATCCCTACAATCAATGTTGCTGAAAAGACCAACCAGAAAGGTCTATTTTTTCCGATTGCTTTAGCAGCCTCAGACAAACTACCACCTACTCTCTCTATACCTTGATCATTGGAAGGTTCTTTAACAGTTAAAAAAGTAACTGCATGGATTGCCAGGGCGGTTAATCCTGCAATGCATGCCAGAACAACAAACCCCGCACTCTCATCTTCACCTCCAACCCAAAATATAATAGGAAACGCCAAGAGTGCCATTAAATTGGTTCCCGTTTGGGCGCCTAACATCCTAAAACCGGTCAAATTGGTTCTTTCTTGACTGTCAGAAGTAATTCTAGGGGTAAGGGATGAAAAAGGTACGCTAACGAGTGTAAAACAAGTCCTATGAAGAAGGTTCGCAAACAAAAGAAAAAAGAATAGTGCACCACCTTCAAATGGCGGAACCCAAAAAAGCAATACAAAAGATAACGCCAAAGGCAGGTTTCCAAAAAGCAAGTAAGGTCTATAGACTCCCCATTTTGTTCGTGTTCGCTCAGCTACATATCCCATAAAAGGATCTGTAATGGCATCCCAAAACATACCTATTCCATATATTAAACCTGCTAAAGATGGAGAGATACCAACGACATCTGTATAAAAATACAATAGATATAATCCGACACCACTCCAATACAAACAGATAGCTATATCACCTATTCCGTAGCCTAATCTTGTTTTGAGGTTTAACTTTTCAACAAAAGCTTCAGTCATGGAAGCTAAGTTTATAGGTATCGATAAAAGATTAAAGTCTTATCTTGTTACCACCACACAGAATAAATAATAATCAAAATGACCAGTATGACTAATGTAGAGATATTAAAACCCTTAGATGTTTGAAAATTGATTGAATTAAGGTCAACTGCTTTTTCTTGATCTGTATAACCTTGAACTAAAGCTGTCATGTAGCATAAAAAACCTGTCACTAAGAAAACAATACCCATTCTATGCTGAAAAGGAAAATCATCTGGAGCAAACATAAACATTGCAATGGATAAAATAAGAGAAGCTAGAGCGGCAACTAACACTGAAAGACTTGTTGCTTTTTTCCAAAATAAAGCGACCAAGAATATTACTAGAATGCCTGGGGTAAAGAACCCGGTAAAATTTTGAATATACTGAAAAGCTGACTCAAGATTACCGAGTAAAGGTTGAGCACAAAGCGCAGCTACAACAATTGAAATTAAAGCTACATTTCTTCCGACTACAACCAATTTTCTTTCATCCACTTGCTCAGAGAGAAATTGTTTATAGATATCCATTGTAAAAATTGTACTTACACTATTTGTCATAGAAGCCAGCGAAGAAACAATTGCCGCAATCAAGGCAGCAAATGTTAGACCTAATAATCCAGATGGTAGTAAACCCATCATGGCCGGATAAGCTGTATCAGGAGAGTCCAATTGCGGAATCAGAACGACAGCACATATACCTGGCAGCACTACCACTATAGGCATAAGTAGCTTAAGGAAAGCAGCAAACATTACACCCTTTTGAGCTTCAGGAAGAGATCTAGCTCCCAATGCTCTTTGTGTAATATATTGATTGAAACCCCAGTAAGCAAAATGAGCGACCCACAACCCTCCAATTAGAACCCACACACCCGGAAGATCAGAATAACTTGGATTGTCTTTAGAAAGGATCATGTCAAATTTATCAGGAATACTATTCATGAGTATCGAAAATCCTTCAACAACTCCTGAGTTACCGCTTATTTTATCCAAGGCTATATACGAAACTGCAAGACCTCCAAAGATTAATAAAAATACCTGGATTGCATCAGTTAAAGCAACTGCTTTAAGACCACCTTTCAAGGAATAAGCCAAAGAAAGTAAAACTAAAGCCCAAAGACCATAAGATATTTCGAAACCGGTCAAAGTATTAATGGCAAGAGACCCCAGCCACAATACAGAAGTAAGGTTAATAAAGATATATACAGCAACCCAAAACAAAGAAAGGACAAGGCAAACCCATTTATCGAATCGTTGCTCTAGGAATTGTGGCATGGTGTAAATCTTCTTTTCCAAGAAGATAGGTAAAAAATACTTAGCCATCACTATTAGAGCAATAGCAGCTGTTAGTTCATAAGTTGCAATAGCCATACCAACTACATAACCTTGACCTGACATACCTATTATTTGCTCTGCAGAAATATTTGCGGCAATTAAAGAAGCTCCGATTGCCCACCATGGCAAAGATCTTCCTGCTAAAAAATAGTCTTCAGAAGTTTTATCTTTACCATTGTCTTTGGAAACCCAGGTAGCCAGAGCAATAAGTCCAACGCAATAAAATCCTATTATCCAAATGTCTAATGTTGCAAACTGCATTTCAATCTCCTACTTACATGGAAAAACATGCTTTCCACCTTCTCCACCCTCTAAATAGATTTTTCCCATATCAAATGACCAAGTGCCAGAACTAATGAGACCTAATGGAACCGTAACTTTCTGCAAATCCAAGCCATTACGTTTCAGACACTTTAAAGGTATACCAACAGTTGTCCACCTACCTACTTCTAATCTTCCTAAAAATTCAGACATATCAATAGAAACATTACAGTCTTGACCACAAACTGATGTGTAGACTAAGGGTTCTTTATCATCTTGAATTAGCTTGAAATCAAAGGTTAAGATGCCGCTAGCTTGCTCTTCATTAACTAGGTTCATAGGGTTCGATGAAGTAAGAAACCAACCTGAAGTTCCTTTGTTAATGATTATGCGATGAGTATCCTCTTGAACTTTTCCATCTACTATTTCAGAAGATATTTCGTTTGACTGACTGGAATTGTATTTCTTATCAACGACCAGAGCCCCTGTAGGTGACTGCAAAATTACTCTAAATTTTTCAGTTGGCCAACCTTGCAATAAAACTTCACCCAGTTTTAGTTTTCTTTCCTTAGGCAATGTTTCAGACAACAAGGCAATATTGGTATCATCCTTATAGGTTAAGCCATATCCAAAAGGAAACAATGGATTGTAAAAAGCATCACCTTCATTTAAAGACGAATCATCGGCCTCTTTGGGCCAAGAAAAAGGTAATTTTCCTACAAAGTCTATAGGATTTCCTTCTTCTGATTGTCCAAAAATTACCTCAGCGACTCC